>OGYI01000327.1_pt1 | contig 61340 bp, 63 predicted proteins | sample 1576521 | NCBI WGS metagenome assembly OGYI01 (sample SAMEA3541484, study PRJEB24748) | human gut metagenome | biome: human gut; feature: human-associated habitat; material: faeces | place: China | collected 2012
GGCCTAAGGACCGGCGAGTTTATACGCCCCTTACAGGAAACCCTGCATAGCCGGCAGAGGGAAGGAAGAGAATCCAGGCCGGACAGCAGCCCCAAAATCACTGGCCGGAGGGGACAGGGGCATGTACGAATTTTAAGTTACAGATTCACATGAAGTGTTACCCTAAGCCCTCCCAGCAGGGAACGGTTCACATCCAAAGGCTTTTCTTTTTTAAAGAATACCTGGAGTCTTGCATTAATATTCATCAGTGCGGTGATGTCCGAATTTTCTTCCGTATCTTTCAATTTCTTACGGATAATCTCCAGCTGTTCTGCGTCCAGCTTTCCGGAGTTTTCCACATGAATCAGAAGTTCTTCCCCTTTTTCTTCATAGCTTACCCTCAGGCAGATTTCCTCTTCCTCCTCCATTTCGCTCACCACATATTTGAAAACATTTTCAATTAAAGGCTGTATTATCAGGCGGGGAACTTCAATATAATGATAACGCACAGGCAGTTCCGGGAAATCCACATGGATGATCCCTTTATAACGGTATCCCTGAATTATGGTATAGGAGCGCGCATGGCTGATTTCATCCTCCAGGCTTTTATTTTCTCCGGAATCCCTGTTGATATATTTAAAAAAACGGCCCAGGTTTTCACAGACAAGAAGGCTTCCTTCTTTATCACCGCTCTTAATCATGCGATACAAAAGGAAATAACTGTTATACATGAAATGCGGATTGATCTGGGCCTGCAGATGCTTGAAATTAGCCTGATTAACCAGAATTTCCTGTTTCAGTTCTCTGGAAACAAGAGTATCTATACGCTCAGCCATATAATTAAAATTCTGATACAGATTGGTGAACACTCTGTTTTTCTCCGTTACAGGAATCCGATAAGAAAGATTGGACTTCTTAATCTGTGCAAAAGCATCTACCAGCAGCACCTCCAGAGGCCGGAACACTCTTCGGTAAAAGAGGGCGAAAGCCAGCAGTATGGTCAGGACAATAATTCCGGCAAACAACAGAATGCTGGTTATCATTTTATTCTGGATCAAATGAAGGAAGCTCTGATCCTGCATATAATACAGCCCGAAAAAATGCCCGTCATCATGGGAACTCATAAAAAGATATTCCTCTCCGTCCAACAGAAGCTTATTAGGCTTCTCCCCCTGTTTCAGGTTTTGATAGACGATATCTCTTGTGGAAAAATAAACCGTTGCATTATCAGGGCTTACCATAAAAAGTACATCATCATCCATCATTTTAGCAAACTGCAGTTCCTGCCGGATCAGTCCGGTATTCAGCTCAATCACAAAAATACTCAGGATATTATCCCTGGACCATTTATCCAAAAGATAATTTTTATTAAGAATCTCGATAATATAGGCTTTGCCGTCTTTTATGGAAATCAGTTCATTCTCCTTGTTTTCCAACACGAAAGCATACGCCTCTTCTTCTACAAAATCATATCCGTCCCGGCCTATCTTAAGATTTTTCTCCGGAAGATAAAGCCAGCTGGAGGAAACAAAGGAATTCAGGTTATCAATTTCCATACACCGCTTTCGGATAGCCTCCATCAGTTTGCTTCTTTCATAGCTGTTTACATAATCATAGCGGCAGTACAGATCCTGAACGATTTCTTCTTTCACAGCCATATTGGCGGTAATCTTCAGATTCGTGAGTTCTTCATTGATGTTTCTGGATAAATAATTGATTCTCTCCTGCTGTTCCTGCTCTATAATGCGGGAATAATACTGTTTTTCCCTCATATAGGTAACCAGGTTAAAACAAATACTTACCACCGCAAAAACCGTAAATATCAGAAGAAGCCATTTAAACAGATATCTGACAAAATCACTTTCTCTTTTCATCTCCATTTTCTCCACCGCTTCTTCTCCTTCCGGCTCTTTTCCTGTTACCGGCAGTATTCGTCAATAACGGCAATCACATCATCCACCGCCGATTTTTCAGCCAGGAAATCACTCTGTCCATCCTTTATAATCAGATAGTATTCCTCATTATAAGGAATGTAACTGATTTGTGTATTCTTTAGTTTATCAGTATTTCTGGAGAATGACAATTGAAGCGCCGGCTGGCCTGAAGCTGTACTGTCTTCTGCCTCTTTTACAGCGACAATGGAAATAATGGAAGAGTACATTTTCTTAAATCCATCCTCTTCCATTACCTGCCCCTCTTTTATAAATACCTGATTTCTGTCTTCATCTGTTTCCACCCGAAAAACAGCTGCTGTTTCCTTCGTTCTGATTTCCAGTTTATCCACCGTCGTAAGATAAACCAGATTCGCTATCCCCATAATGAAATCATAAGGCTTCAGTCCTGTCATAGCCTCTGTCTGAGTCCCGTCGATCTCATACAGCCTGCCGGTTCTCTCCTCTTTTACATAATAATTTCCGTTTTTATTCTTCTGTCCGATTAAAAACCTCACCGTGCCGCTGTCTGTAAAGCTTTCTTCCACCGCCAGGCCGGAGTCCCTGAATTCCACATTTTCCGCCTGATTCAGGTAATCCCAGGCCGCATAATGCTCCAGAAATGCATAGAGATCGGATACGTTAACCAGCTGCTTGTTTTTATACGGGCTTGTGACATACCATTCTTCAAAATCCTCCTGGTTTTCCGATGGTCCTTTTTCCATGGCAAATATTATACTTCCGTTTTCGGTGACAGCCAGCCGGTTCATAGTTTCCCTGTTTCCTGCCTGTATTTTATTTTTGCCTCTGGTTTCCAGATTAAGAACCGCTTCCTTGGAAGAAGGAGGTATCTTGCTGTTTTCCGTGTCTGACGTCCTTGTTTTAATCCTGTTATAGCCGCTCCCTGTAATGATTATTGCTGCTGTCAGCAAAAATACTGCTGCCCAAAGCCTTTTCATACCATGTTTACTCATAGCTTCTCCAATCTGCAACTGCCGCGAGGGTTACATACTCCGCTGCCTGCGGCGGAATATTTGACTGTTCTTTACTTTATTGTAGCTTTCGGAGGTGCTAAAAAATATACAAATAAATTTACTTGGATAGCAAAATCCATACTTTCGGATAAGCAGGGAATATTTAAGCTGAAAAGAAATTGACATTTTGACAATAATAAAGTAACATAATTATACTCTTACATTTATCTTCTGTTTTTGAACATTCTGGCGGTATCTGCTAAAAATCACACTTATGAATAAGGCAGGTAAATCGGTCATAGCGGCCATTTAGGTCTTAATGCGCCCACCAAAGGATAATTCGCAATAGAACGGTAAGTTTAGATTTGCAGTGTTAAAAGGAGGCAGGAAGTTATGAATTACTCTATATTCACAGATACAATGGCTGATTTAGACTGGAGGGAGATAGAGAATAAAGGCAGGCAGAAAGTGCCTGTTTTATTTCCATTAGGTGTTATTGAGGAACATGGACCGCATCTTCCTTTAGGAACCGACATTTATTTAAGCTATGCCATTTGCAAAATGATAAAGGATATGGTATGTGCACAACAAGGAGATTGCCTGATTGCACCTCCATATTATTGGGGTGTCAATCATTGCACCGGCTCATTTCCAGGCACATTTTCTCTCAAGCCTGAAACAATGATAGTTGTTTTAACTGAAATTTTTGGAAATCTGCATCAGTTTGGATTTGATAAAGTGTATTGCATAAATCAACACGGAGATGCAGTTCATGTGAAAACCATAATTGATGCTATAAAGGCAGCAAATAAAAACTTTGACATGCATATAAGACTGTTAATGGAGCCATTTGATTTGCCTCAGCAGGGGCTGTCCGGTAAAGAAAATTATATTTTGCTTGATGAGGCAGAGTATTCACCGGAGCTGTTTGCCGAGGATGATATAGATGAAAAGACTTTATTGGATATCCATGCCGGTGCCTTGGAAACAGCGGCAATGTTAAATTTTTATCCGGATGCTGTATGTCAGGATACTGCCAAACAATTGAAATCATATTCTTTGACGGAAAACAGTTTGGATGTGTGGCTTGCAGGCGGAGAAAAAGTAAGAAGTGTTGTTCCGCTAGGGTACGCAGGAAATCCGGCAGGATATGAAAAGAAAGTTTCAACCGCGAAAGTTATCTTTGAAAAATTAGCAGATTACTGCGCTCAGAAAATTATGGAAGATAATCTGACAGAATGAGTGATTCCCTTTGAATCGGAGCGGTGGAATTGTTGCCTCCCGCATGAAAGCTGACTTTATTTTTCAGCGGTGTAAGGCCTACGATAAAGGCTTCCCTGACAGGTTAGCAATGCCCCTCCACCGCCTTCTAATCTTCCGTTTTCATCCGTTCTTCAGCCAATCAAACAGCTCCTTCAGAAATTCCCGTGAGCTATTATCATGAGAAGTGCTGATCGCACGATACATTTCACTGTCCTCTCCTTCCGTTTTCTTCATCATTCCCCGGAACATGGACATCAGAAATTTATCCGCGCCTCCCATTTTCTCATAATCGAGGCCGCTCTGCAGATAAAAGGTTTTCAGCTGCTCCCGCTCCTCCGGCGTGAAATTCTGCTTCATTGCCTTTTCCGCCTCCGGTGTATTGGCAGGCGTGGAGCCTGTCGCAAATACGGCAGTTTTCTTTCCGGACAGTTCAGGCAGCTTTTTTTTGAACCACTTAAGGCCGCCGATGGTTCCTGCATAGAATCCGCCTCCGTACAGAACCGTGTCATAGCGGGAAAAATCCACCTTTTCCCGCTGTTCATAGGGAAACAGGTCACACCCCGTTTCTTCCGCAATCCACTGGGCATATCTACGTGTAAACCCTGTTTTTGATTTATAGATAACTACTGTTTTACTCATTATGTTCCTCTCTGCTCTGTGCACAAAAGGCATGATACGCCTTTTCCAGCCGATCGCTTATCTCTTCCTCCGGTATATCGGAACCCGTTGTGGCAAGAATCGATGCGATACCCATTGTGTAAATGATCATGTTAAGGTGCAGCTCCCTGGCCTTTTCCGGATTGATCTGCAGGGTTTGGGAAAGATACTCCCCCATGTCCGGACTGCCTTCTTTCGTATACAGCTCCTGCAGGGAACTGATGTCCTGGCGGCGGCGCAGGAAATACATTTTGAACAGGTTTGGTTCCTCCTTGGCAAAATGTATCTGGGCCTGCCCCATACTCCAGAAATAGTTGGTCCGCTCCAGCCGCGACGCTATATAATCCTTCATAAAAGCCCGGGTACGTTCCACCAGTTCCTCCCGAAGCCCCTCCATATTGGAGCAGTAGCTGTAAATGGGCTGGACGGAACAGCCCAGCCTTTCCGCAATATTTTTTACAATTACCTTTTCCGCCCCTTCCTTACGCGCAATCTCAAAAGCGGCTTCCACTACCATTTCTTTTGTAATTCTCTGCTTTGGCAAATAACCTCCTCCTCTCTTATAAACTAGTTATATAAATCATTTATATAACTAGTTTATATTAACTCTTAGGTTTTGTCAATTTCTTTTCTATCCTTCATCCGCCTGATCCCGTCTCTGTATCCTTCCTGAATGAACCAGCTTCCTGCATCAACCCTTCCGGCCATTCCTTCCTGCAAAGGATTCTCATACACACAAAAAAAGGCGGCCCTCCGGTCAGAATTCCCTCTGTCCGAAGACGCCGCCTCATTAAAGCAGGCATTATAACTTTTTCATTACCGCTATCGTTCTTTCTGTTACTTCCTCCACGGAAAATCTGGTGTAACTGTTAACACTGGAACAGATAATCTGCTTTACAGGCTCCGTCCACCGGCTGTCTATTCCCCCGCACCCAAGGGCAATGCCCACCACGGAACCTACGGTCGCCCCGTTGCAGTCCGTATCAAAGCCCGCAAGAACCGCATGGATAACAGCCTGGCTGTAATCCGTGCCGAAACACAGAACACAGGCCGTTACAATCAGGGCATTGGGAATCGCCAGGCACCAGTCGAAGGAATTGGATTCTTCATATTTCCCATGGATCGCTTCCAGCAGTTCCTCCCAGGATGCCCCCTTTTTCCAGGAATCCAAAAGTTCCTTCAGGGCTGCGTACAGCCTGCAGTTACGTGGGATCTGCTTCATTGCTTCCTCCACCCATCCGCTCGGTTTTGGCAGAACAGGCGCAGATGCAATGAGCGCTGCAATATACATTGCCGCATATACCCCGTTTTTCGTTTGAGCCACCACCGCGTCACGCCAGGCCATTTGTGCAGCAAGCGCAGGGTTTCCTGCCGCTATGTATCCGTAAAAGTCCACCCGGATCTGAGCCCCTATCCATTCCCGGAAGGGATTGGCAAGAATGCCGGATTCGGGAGGCAGAATCCCGTGCATAAGGTTCCTGTAGGCTACCCGCTCGGCAGTGCAGGTATGGAAGGCAGGCAGGCCGAAGAGCCACGACTGCGCCACATCCTCCGAAGTAAAATTGCTTCCGCTGCGTTCCAGGACACGGAGGGAGAGAACCGTATAATTCATGTCATCATCCACGGGATAGGTATCCATGTTATTGATCCAGCAGATGTTCTGGCGATCATATGCCGTACCTTCATCCACGTCCTTCACGCCGTATTTCTCCCTGACCTCCCGCTCTGTATCGGAACGGATATAGCCTTCCAGCGGATACTGGCCGCTTTCTTCCAGATATCCCCGGATTTTCCCTCTGCTCCAGCCCTCCACCGGAACGCCCAGCAGGCACCCGGAGGCCCGGCCTGTCCAGGCACCCCAGATTCTGTCCTGCAGTTCTTCCTCCGGTATCTGTAAGTGAATCCCGTTTCCTTCACAAGCCGCAGCAAGCTTCTCCCACTCCACCGGTTCCTCAAAAGGAAACGCCTCATCCACAGGACAGTTTTCCAGCTCCAGAAGAAACTGTCTCGCACAGCTTTCTTTCTCCGGCCCCTCTTCCATGCTCAGGATTTCCTCCGCCCGGGGAAGGAGATCGGATATCATCCTTCCCTCCTCCCTGCACTGGCGGATTTCATCCCGGATGTTTCCGCTGTCCTTCATCCACAGCATCTTATCTTTCAGCATAACCCTTCCTCCCCATTCTTTTTCTTTCACTATAAAATAATCCGTCAGAAGGTTCAATGCAAAAATATATTAATTTATATCAATTTCTTTACTTATTTAGTAATCCTTCTTCTTTGCCCGGCTTACAGTGCATGAATGGTATCCACAATATCCATCTCCTTTATCTTTCGGGCCGGCCTTCTTACTGCCAGCAGCGTGGTCACAACAGTAACTCCCACAATCACCATAAGCTGTCCGTATGGTACCCTCCAGGCGGTCCCCCATCTGGAGGTCACCAGCTGCTCATACACAAAACGATGAGCAGGCAGACCCATAAGAATTCCTGCCGCCGCTCCGAAAAGAGCATATACCACCGCCTCCGCCCTGACCATATGGAGAAGCTGTTTCCCCTCCATACCTATGGCCCGCATCACACCGCACTGGTTCATTCTTCCGGCGACACTCATATTGATATTATTGATGATATGCAGTACGGATATCAGAAGAATTACCGCAAGGAAACCATAGACAAACACGGAAAAGGAAAACTTTATTGCCTGTGTTTCTTCTTTGTCTTTTCTGGAATCGGAAAAATTAAGCCCCAGCTTCAATGCCTCATCCCGCAGCTGTACCGCCGCTTTTTCGCCATTCCCTTTTTTCAGACGCACATCAAGGATGGTATAAGCATTTTTCCCTGTGATCGACCGGAACGTTTCCTCCGAACAGATGACAATCTGTTCTCCATCCTCGCTTTCAAAAGGACAGCTGCCCAAAATGCCGGCTATCTCCGCTTTCCTGCCGTTTCCGTCAGGATAAAGGGAAAGGGTTTCCCCCACCTGCCAGGGACTGTCTCCCCGGGATATGACCAGCACCTTCCCCGGTTCGTTCATGACAGCTTCTATACTCCCGTCCACCAGCGAATCCCGGGCCCATCCGAACTGATACTGTTCATAGGATATCAGGCAGGCCTTTTCCTGTTCTCCTCCGTTCGTCCTTACATAAGGGACTTCATAATCAAACATGCGCCCGTAAACCTTATCCGTCTCCGGCATGGCCTGCAGTTTTTCATATACCCCTATATCAATGGAACAGCTGTTGTCAGGGCTTATCAGAGAAATATCCGGCGACCACGGGCGCAGGGGCCGTATTGCGTGGTTCATAAAGTCTATCAGGCCTGAAAAGCTCATGAACATGAGAATGCTGAAGGCAAAAGATGCAACCATCAATATCAGGTTTTTCCGGTTTTCCAGCGCATGATAAATTCCCAGTGTACTGTCTATTTTCCTGCCGCCGAACATACGGGTGTTTTTCATTACGGCATTTTTGCCGGCATTGCCGCTTACCGCCGTAAGAGGAGAAACTGCCGCCGCTTTTTTGGCTGGGGACAGGGAAGCCAGAAGGCAGGATGCGATCCCGACGGCGGCTCCTGCCAGGATACCAGGAATGCTGAACCCAAATACAGGCATGTCTGCAAAATATTCCGGGCTCAGTCCCCGCAGCAATCCGCTGAGCCCCCAGATTACCAGAATACCCACGGCCGCTCCGGCCGGTATTGCCTTTTTGCAATAGGTCAGCCCTTCCTTAATCACAAACCGTTTGATCTGCTTACGGGAAGCTCCCAGGCAGCGCAGCATACCGAAAAAACGAATCCGTTCCGAAACACTTGTCTGAAAGCTGCTGCTGATCATCAAAACGGCGGCAATCAGTACAAAAAGGAAAAGGATAGCTGCTGTTCCATACATGGCCAGGAAGTAAGAATCCCCGCTCTGGCCCATAGCCGCCAGCAGATAGATATTATCCTGTATCTGATCCTGTGAGATGCCGAAAGCCTGCTCTATTTTTCCTTTTTCCTTCTGGATATTGGTGAAAGGCTTAAACTGAATATAGAAACGTTCCATATAGTCTTCCGGCGGAATCGTATCATAAAATCCTTGTATTGTCATGACAATCCCTGCCTGATCCGACTTCAGAACGGCGGCGGTATCCTCCGCCAGTGCTGTAATTGTCAGCGGGATTTTGCCGCCGTCAGGCTTCTCCACCTCAATCTTATCTCCAACCTCTATTCCCAGCGCCTGGGCCATGGACGCGGTAAGCACCGCTTCCCCTGCATTCTGCGGATATCTGCCTTCCGTCAGGCGGATCCCGATCTCTCCTGCCATCTGCTCATCCGCCCCCATAATATTGGCTGCTTTTCCGTCCAGAAGATACCCTGCCATACCTCCCGTAACCCCCACATAACCGCTCAAAGCGGTCTGGGGACGCAGTGCCAGCAGTTCCGCCTGTTCCCCGGATATATCACGGATGTTAATATGCCAGTTCCCATACTGTTTTTTCATGCTGCGCTGCTGGGTCTGCATTTCCATGTCCGCCATTCCGAAAATAGTGGCTACCAGCGCAACAGCCAGAAGGATAACAAACAGGCTCATCCGGTTTTTATTCTTATGCTTTTTGGCATATTCTTTTACCAGATCCAGATAACTATTCATCAAAGGCCTCCCTTCCGGAATTCACTTCCTCCAGACAGCCGTCAGTCACCCGGAACACCCGATCCGCATCCGCCGCGATATTCATGTTGTGGGTGATCATCAAAACGCTCTGCCGGTATTTGCGCGACATCCCGTGAAGCAGGGCAATCACCTCCCGGCTTGTTTTGGAGTCCAGGTTTCCTGTGGGCTCATCCGCCAGTATTAATGCCGGATGGTTCATCAGGGCGCGGCCGATTGCCACCCTCTGCTGCTGTCCGCCGGAAAGCTGGCTGGGCAGGTGCTTTCTCCTCTCCTTCAGCCCCAGGCTCCCCAGCAGTTCCTCCACATAGTCCATGTCAGGCTTCTTATAGTCCAGCAAAACAGGAAAGACCAGATTCTGCTCCACCGTAAGCTCCGGAATGAGATGAAAGCCCTGAAAAATAAATCCTATGTTCCTCCTTCTGAAAACTGTCAGTTCCTTTTCCTTCATGGCAAACAGATCTTTTCCGTCCAGAAACACTTTTCCTGCATTCGGCGTATCCAGTCCGCCCACCAGATTCAGCAGAGTGCTCTTTCCGGAACCGGATTCCCCCACCACCGCGGCAAATTCACCTTTTTCCAATGTGAGGGAAACCGCTTTAAGCGCCTCTACTCTTGCATCTCCTGTACCGTATGTTTTACACAACTTATCCACCTTTAATATTTCCATGGTATACTTCCTTTCCTTCTGTTCTCTTCCGCCGCATTTCCCACGCTGTACATTTGCGCTTCCGGATACGGCGTGAATAACCTTACTGTTTTACTACGAAAGTAAGTATATCGGAAAAAGCTTACTCCCACATGTCTGCCACCTTACAGTTCTGTAAGCTTTCAATGGCTGAAACCTACCGATTATCCGGAAAGAAAAGTGTGAATACCGATCCCTGTCCCGGAACACTGTCCACTCCGACAGTACCGCCGTGGCCTTCCACAATGGCCTTTGTCAGAGGAAGCCCCAGCCCTGCCCCTTCCCTGTCATTGGAAAAGCGGCTGCGGTAGAATCGTTTAAAAATCGAGTACATGTCTTCGGGATGAATTCCGCTTCCGTTATCCTCCACCTGCAGTCTCATACCCACGCCGGTTTCTTCCCAGGAAATTTCCACCCGGCCGCCTTCTTTTGTGTGATCCAGCGCATTCTTCACCAGGTTGGATACCGCCTCCTGCATCCAGTCCCGGTCACAGATCATCCGGCTTGTCTCATCACCGGTCAGAATGATTTCCTTTTTTTCCTTCTCCGCTCTTGTTTCCAGCTCTGCCCGGATATCTTCCAGGAGTTCACGGATCTTCACATTCTGTTTTCGGAAAACTATCATATCCGCATCAAGGCGCGCCATCTTTAAAAGGTTAAGAATCAGCGTCTGCATCCGTTCCAGCGCCTTCACAGACTTTGCTGCAAATTTTTTTACCGTCTCTTCTTCTCCCGGATCCTGCCGGATAATATCCTGATACATAAATAACGCCGCAAGAGGTGTTTTCAGCTGATGGGATATATTGGTTATGGTATCCTGCAGGAAATCCTTCGCTTTTTTCTGAGCCTCTCTGTGGGCGTTCAGGGAAGATGCCATTTCATTCACAGCCGTGGAAAGAAGGGCAAAATCCCCCTCGTCCTCCGCAGGAATCCGCTGTTCAAAGTCTCCCTCCATAAACCGCCTGACACTTTGTTCCATTTCATAAAGCTTCTTGTGCTGTCCTGCCAGAAGCCGGTAAGTAATTCCGCCTGAACTTAAGCTTATAAGACCGCCGAAAATAAGAAAACACAGCCCCCAGCGGAATCCTATTTTTCTCAAAGGAGGAATCAGACGTATGGACAAAGGTTCTTCGTAACCGGCGCTGTGCATCAACTGCCTGCCCTCTTCCGCCATCTCTGCCCGGATTTCACCGCCCAGAATCCGTGCTGCCTCCACAGGCTCTATTCCGGCCTGAAGCAGCGCTCCCGCCGCCTCGGCCTGCTGCTGCAGATACAGGCTTTTTACATCCTCCATATGCACATAATATAAAAACGCTCCGGTTATTATCATACAGACTGCAAAGAAGCTGCCTGCCCTTATAAACCTGCGCACATCCCGATCCTTATACAGACTCTCCATAACAGAATACCTCCCGGATTCCTCTTCATTCCTTCCACTGATACCCCAGTCCCCGTACCGTAACCAGATGGGACGGGGAAGAAGGGTCCGCCTCGATTTTACTCCGCAGCCTTCTGATATATACCGACAGGGTATTGTCATCCACAAAATCACCGTTTCCGTCCCACAGCCTGTCCAGGATCTGCTCCCTTGTGAGAATCGCTCCCGGATTGAGAAGGAAGAGGCAAAGCAGCCTGTACTCCTGGGCCGTAAGCTCCAGCGGCTGTTCTCCCAGATATGCTCTGTTCGCATGCAAATCCACATGTATATTCCCTGATTCCAGCCTTCCCCGGTCCTTTTCTTCCTCTTTTTTATCCTTTTTCCCCGCTCTGCGCAGCAGGGAATGAATCCGGGACAGCAACTCATTAAGACGGAAAGGCTTGGACACATAATCGTCCCCTCCCATATCCAGTCCCCTCACCACATTGAATTCTTCGTCTGCAGCAGTCAGAAATAAAATAGGTACCTCCGATTCCTTCCGCACCTTTTCGCATATTTCAAATCCGTTTCCATCAGGGAGCGTCACATCTAAAAGAAGCAGGTCATACTTCCCTTTCTCATAAATATGCAGGAATTCCTGCACGTTTCGGGCAATATCGACCAAAAATCCATCTTTTTTCAAAGAATACTCCAGCCCGTCTATCAGGCTGCCATCATCCTCAACCAATAATATTTTATAATTTTCCATCTGAGGAACCTCTTTTCTTCCATAAAATCATTTTCCCAAACACCATAAACGGCCAATCGCCTAAGGACATCCTTATTATAAGAGGAGAGAGGAAAAAGCACAACTTTTTGTTACCCTTCACAGCCCCCTGGATCCCAATCCGCTGTCCTTTCGCTGACCCGTCCTGTCTGATGTCTCTTCTATATATGCAAAGCTATCATAGCTAAGACGTGCACCTATAATCTGTCCATCCACAAACCCACAGCTAACGCCCCACGACTCAAACGTGGCATTTGCCTTTCCACAGGATAACTAACTTATCATAGTGGTTGGTGAACCTACACTATTATATCATCGGAGGTTTTTGATTGTAAGCTTAAGCAACTGTGGACTCACCTGCATAGCAGGTGATTTATTAAAAGATGCTACCACCAAAAAAGCATGAAAGGAAAATCCTTCCATGCTACTATACATTATTATTAACAATAAGACCTGCAACTACAGGAATTCAAACCACGTCCCTTAAAAGGACTAAAAAACAAAAATTATAGTCGTAGTATACTATAAGATTTGATTATCCATCACCAGATAAAACGAAGCCTCCTTAAAATCCTTACGTTCATCTGGTGATGGTTCACCGGATACAAATGTGACATCTCCCCGTTCCTCTAAAAAACATCAAATAACTGCTCAAGTATCATATACTTGTTTATTTTTCTATGGAGTCACTTTGAGTTGCATCCGTTTTCTCCGTATTTGACTGTATATTTTCATCTTTTTGATTTTTGAGTTTACTTTCATCAATCATACTTTCTTTCACATAATATACTATCCCATCCAAATATCCGATTTCATAGATACTGTCATCTTGATAAAAAGAAGTGCTATAAATTTCATTATCATTTGAAAATTCCTCCAAAAATGGACTGTTGAAAACATTTTCAACTTCCGCCCTCGTCATTCCAATCATAATCTTTCCATTCCTTGTTCCGTAAGCACCATAATAGAAAGCATTCAGTTTCAGCTTATCATCAAAGCAAAATCTGAAATATTGATCCTCTGTTACAATTTCATATACCTTCTCTTCATCTGAAATCCCATCCACAATTTTATAATTAATTTCCAAATTACTCAAAAATTCCTGTACTTCTTCTGCCGGCATTCCGTATTTTAAATCTTTAAATTTGAGTTGTGGTTTCCTATCCTTTTCACAAAATGCAACCGGTTGGAATATATCTGAATAAACCACCGTAACCGGCTCAAATTCTACTCCGCCATTCATCTGGTCAGGTGTTCTAAGTATATCCCCATAAAGCATATAAGACCAGCTTTTACTTCCCTCTCCTTCTACCTCATAGCCACAGGCTACCAGGCTTCCATCTTTTTTTTCTGCAAACGTTACATATGCATAATTGCATTCATAAGGACTTATCATTCCATAACTTAACCGGTTCTCTATAGAATCAAATCTTACTTCATCCATCCAAACCATTTTTACATCTTCCAATACCTTGACCGGTTTTTCAATAAAATCTTTATCTCCGCTATCAAATCCGCAGCTTCCAAACGTATTATTTCCCCATGTCCATAATGTTCCATCTTCTTTAATTGCAGCCACACAAAAATTACCGCAGGTTACATATATAGCATCCTCTAACATTTTTTCAGGTTCTGCATATCGTACACCTACCGTATCCTTTATATTTTTAGCAGAAGTAGTTCTAATCTCTCCCCACCACCAAACAGAACCATCCTTTTTCAATGCAGTGATTCCTCTTATTCCGGCGCGGGCATATTTAACATCCTGCATCAAACATACCGGTTCAGATACAACGGTTACAGCCGGATTCGCAACATATTCTTCACTTCCTGATACGTCTATCCCCATTACTCCATTTAAGTTTGCACCGGCACCATATAATTCTCCCTTATCTGTCAGAAAAATCATGAAATAACCGCCGAAATCTACATGAACCACATTTTCTGCAATTTTATAAGGAGTCATTTCAAAACCGTTATCATAATCATTTTGAGGAATATATTGTTGACCATTCCCTAATTGTCCATATGTATTATCTCCATATCCCCATAAATTGTTGTCAGAATCAATGTAATAATGATTCTGATATTGATATTCATTCCTGATAAAATAATTACTTATATTAAATTCTGCACTGCCCAGTTTAAGACTATCCATATCTTCTACCTGATAAACAGGGCATTCCCTACTGTTATATCCTTCCTCTGTTTTTTGTTCAGTATCTGCCAAATTTCCACATGCAGGCAGTAATGATACCCATGCCAGTGTACTAACTAACAAAATAAGAATTTTAATATTTTTTTTCTTTTTCATGTTTACAATATTCCCTTTCATCTCTTTTTATTAGTATGTAGACATTGATACCAAAATAAAACTCAAAAATTTAAATCAAGGAGGTAATGATATGGCATATCATGCAATAATTGAAGGTTCCAGTTTAACTGTCTACAGACAGTCAGATTGTGCAAGTAATTCAAAAATTGGAACATTGTACAGTGGAGAAGTCTTCACATTCATTAAAGAGCATAATGGATATTTTGGACATTACGAAATACGTTTTTTAAACAGTAACGGACAGTACGGCATCGGCTTTATTGATATCGGTAGTGGATTTGGTAATCTCGCTTATTCAGGACAATCTGTTACTGAAAGTAATTTGGGTTCTTCACCATGCTATCGTTTTAAATTAAGAAAGGGGCTAAATGTTGTTAAACCTAATGCTTCTCCATTAACATCATTAAATGCCGGTGAATACGTTTATACACGAGGAGCAACAGCCGGTTCCTCAAATCCTGCTAATATGTATATCTGCGGTTATAAAAAAAGCTCCGGTGCTGTTACGCCCTGCGATGCATTTGTTACCCTGGATTACACGAGCGGTTCTATGTTTGCAAGGAATTTCTGTTTATACAAAGCTTAATGCAAAATGCAATAACTGGTATCACATTCGTCTACAAAAGAATATATCCATTCTACAGCTGATTGAATTAACGTAAAACTGTTATTTTTTTACTAATCCAAAAAATTCAATCAAACTCTTTAAGATACAAAGGGATATGACTTCCCTTTGTATCTTTCAGTATATATATTGCTTCTATAAACTATAAATAAATATAGCAAAAAGAAGCTACAAAGACTCGCTTCTATCTCTCTTATAGTTTCTTTTTTATAATCAGTACCAATCTTACTCAAAAATTTTATCAGCGCCAGCCTTATTAATCAAGTCTACCATTTTGAGCAATGCTCCTCTTTGAATTCTTTTCAGGGTACGTTCAGAACGGCTATTCCAATTTCCCCATTTTTCCTCTATCTGTTTACTGGTTTCATCCCATGTGTTGTGATTAATCACATGGCTTGTAAATAAAAAAAGTTCCCCTTTGTTTAGAGTTTTCAAACAGATATTCATAATATCAAGTCTTTTGGCCATTATCTGCAGTTCCACCGGCATATCTGTTTCACCCTTATACCCTGCAGACTTCTGCCATATTTCTAATTGAGCTGCCATTTCTTTGTAAATGCTAAAGAAATATTTTAGTTTTTCATCTGTCATAAAAGTAACTCCTGTAATTAATAGATAATATAATAAACGATATTGTTCGGCATTTTTCTACACAATGACACGAAATTGACATTTTCTTGTCACTTATTTTTCACTAATATTTATGTTATTTTAACAATAAAATAACGGCTATATTGTTTATATTTCCAATTTCTCCATTTTCTCCCTTTTAACCTAAAAAAGGAGAAAATGAGATGAAAGTAAATGAACTGGTTCAGTGTTATCTGGAGACAAAAGATGAACAATATTTCAAGGAATTAATAGACATATTTGAGCCACTGATACTGTCTTATGCCCACAGACTATACTATCTGGAAAAGGATGACAGTGTGCAGGAGCTAACTCTTGCATTGTTCGAATCCATCTCAACGATTCATGATACAAGTGATACTGCTATGTGCTTTTCCTATATTCAGTCTGCTATATATCATCGTTTTTGTAAGTTATATTACAAAAGCAAAACAGCGAAGGAACAAATTGACAGACATGTGTATATTGAAAACATGGAGGCTCTCGGGCAACGAAGCAACGATATCGATGACTGTCTTTTTCGTTTGGATTTAGATAAGAAATTGAAGAAAATGGACCCAAAAAGAAAACAAATTATTTTACTATTAATCCAAGGATGGTCTGATGCAGAAATTGCCAATGTACAAGGCTATAGTAAACAATATATCAATCGGATTAAAAAAAATTTGCTGAAAAATACATAAAACCTGCCAAATAGGGTAATTTTCTGTTTAGCAGGCATTAAAGGTGCGCTGCAGAAATTCCTGCAACGCACCTTTCCTACAGGCTGTTGACTTTTTCGCTTAAATCGTCTACTGTATTTTTTATTTCCTTTACTACAGCAAGACTTTCTGTAAGCTCTGACAGCATCTTCTGGTATTTTTCTTCCCGGGCATCCTGCTGTTTATCCAGATTGTCATTTTTCTTAATCGTATATAAAAGTAAAAAAACAAACAGTGCCGCCCAAATTCCCTGGGAATCTACCATACGGAGAATAATTTCCTCCATCAAAATTCCTCCTTTCTTATTTATTCACCTGTTAATAGACGGCTTTTTAAAATATGGGAAACATAATCCAATATTATTACTTTTAGTATTATATCCAATACCAATAGTTACTGTATGCTATGCCGCATATTCCGTATACTTAAGCTAATACTGCAAGTATTATTGTTAAGACTGTGTGAGGTATAAAAATGGAACAGTATAAAATAGGAAAACTTATTCAAAAGTATAGGGTACAGGCCAAACTGAGCCAAGAAGAATTAGCTGAAAAAATAGACAGAAGTACAATTTTCGTATCATACCTGGAACGGGACGTTAAAAATCCAAGCATCGAGACTATCGTAAGGCTTGCAAATGTCTTAAACGTTTCTGCTGATATGTTACTTGGAATTATGACCAACAAAGCTTTATCTCCCCGCCTGCACCATATCGAAACTTTATTACAGCAATTACCTGCTAAATCACAAATGCGGATACTGGATATTTTAGAAGCATCCATAGCAGTTGAAATAAACTACCGTGAATAGAGGGACTACAAATGATTCTTTTTGTATTTGATACCGAAGAAGAGCGTGATAAATTTATATACATCTATGATAAATATAAGAAAACAGCAATATATACCATCAAGCTTTTTATCTCTGATAATTACATCGTTGAGGATCTTCTCCAAGACATATTTATTATCATAGCAAAAAATCTCCAGAAAATAGATGAAACAGATGAAAAAAGGACCCGTAACTATATCATAACCATTACGCGCAATTACTGCAAAAGTCATCTCAGGAAAGCAGCACGCAGTAAAGAAGATTTTATTGAAGAAGTTGAAGAATCCTATTCCTTTTCCACCAGTCAAAACCGTGAAGATATCTTAGACGGGATTTTACATAAAGAATCCTACCAACGCCTGGTGGACGAAATAAAACAATTGGATGATAAATATAGAATTGCACTGGAATTAAAGTATATAACAGGTCTGGATGATGTACAAATCGCCAAGATCGTAGGAACGACCAAGAAAAACATACAAATGAGAATATACCGTGCAAAACTTATGCTCCGAAAAAGATTAGAGGATTTATATGTATAAAAAGTATAAAGACGACCTGTTTGATTCCCTGCTCGCACTCGCCTTATATGAGAGCAGCCTGTCTGAATCAGAAAATTACCCTGAAGATGAAATAGAAAAAATAACATTATCTGAGGAATGCGATACAAAAATCAGGAAAATGGGCAGAAGGGTAAAATATACCCGATTTCTCAAATCATCTGCCAGATCTGTTTCAAAGGTCGTTGCCGGTATCGCAGTAGTAATGGGGATTTCTTTTTGTACTCTGCTCTTAAATAGCGAAGTACGCGCCGCTTGCTACAGTGCCATCGTGACCTTTTATGAAAAATATGTGGAAATACTTATCCACCCTTCTGCACAGGATGAAAAGCCAGAAATAACAGTTGGATATATTCCAGAAGGGTATAAACTCACAGACAGTGATAACAATGAATACATGTCAACTTTAATATTTTATAACGATGCTGGACATCGTCTCTTTATCCAGCATAGTCAGATAAGCACAAATCTACAGGCCGATATGGAACACTACCAAATAAGGGATATCGTTATTCATACCTATCCTGGTAAACTTTTTTTAACATCAGATCCAGATTTCACTAATATGCTGGTTTGGTATAAGGATGAGGGTACCTATACCATAATAGCTGACCTTCCTGAAGATGTGTTAATAAAAATTGCAAAAAATTTAAAGTAAGCTGTAGTATTTATCTCAGAATAAGTGTTTATTAATATGAAAGATATTTTAAATTTGAAAGGAGAACATTTTATGAAAACGAAGAACCTATTAATTGTAGTCCTTGTATTATGCCTCTCACTGGGAGGAAGTATTACTGCATTTGCCGCGGAGGTGCCTGAACCAAATATAGAATATCTGAATCCTTCCCCGCGGTTTAAATATGTAATGACAGCTTCTGTGGGTTTAAAAGTAAGCAGTTCAGGTGCGGGTTATACCGTAACAATTAATGGAATTGATTCCGTTAATCATATCGTAGGTACAGTTACTCTTTACAAGGGAAGTACATATGTGGACAGTGCAAATATTAATGTTTACTCCAATTACGTCAATAAGAGCGGTAGTTTAAAAACAACTGGAACGGGCAATTATAAACTGACATTTGTAGGTACCGTTTATACCAATAACGGCTCAGAACCCCTTTCCCTGGAAATAACAGATTCCTATTAATTACATAGGATAATATTATCAAATATGACAACTCATCTATGTGCCAGAATCTATGCAATACAGGCCACCTGCAGTACAGGTGGCCTTTTCAATGCAATATCATCAATGACATCTTGATTCGACATATTCCTCGCTGTTTACAAGAAATTATAACGAAAATATATCATTTAAAATCATTCCCAATAAAACTTATTTCTTCTGTATTCTCTTTTTCTGCAAAAATAAGTTTCCAAATCACTCAATACTCTCCTTTTATATTAGTGTACCAGATAAAAAAACATATTTCATGAAAGGAAAGGTGTATTATGGAAACAAGAGCTTATGTAGCGGAAGGAACGAAGGTTTCAAGTGTATCTGAAATGAGGGAAAAGTGTTCTCCTACCGATTGCCTTGCACGGATGATTTTGGGAGAAGCCGGAAACCAGCCGCAGAATGAAATGATTGCTGTTGCATACACTGCCAACAACAGACTGCAGTTTCCTGATAAGTTTGGGTCCGACATTAAATCTGTTGTTCTGCAGGGGGATGGCGGCCAGTTCAATGGCATAAAATCCGCGGTAGCATTAAACCCGACCTCACATTCTGCATGGTCAACTTGCTTAAATGTTGCAAAAACCTTCACTTCAAAAACAAACCAGATTGGTCACTGTCTCTGGTTTAACACCACAAGTACATACAATGCAAACTTAAAGGCAAACGGCGGCAAATATAAGTTTGCTGGTACAACTACCGCCCTGGAAGTGGTATCAGAAGTGAACCTTGGCAATGCCCATACGTTTTTCCTTGTTGAAGGCTACGATTTTTAACCTACATCCTTTATTTAAACAGTTAATCTTTCAAAAAGGGGCGGCGGACTAGGCTGTCCCCAATAAAGAAATATTGCTACAATGAGCGACATAATCAATTTTGCCTATGCCGTTTTGTTATCTATTTCGTTGGTGTACGGTAGTTCAATCATGCTGAAACAGCTATAGCTGATTTCCGGCTGCTGAACACATTTTCGGATTCTTATCTGGGGCGTATACAAGGATTTTTCTACAAGTTCATTTAAGATGGCGGTCGTCAGCTTTTCTATCCCAATGTACTTCTTGACGATGACGAAGGAGCATTCAAGGTTCAAGTCTACACTTTTTAACCACCCATCCCGTCTAAAGAAAGGGTGGATATTCGGCCGAAAAACGCTCTATTTCTACGCTCTCGGAAATGTGGTAGAATAATGGAAAGAAGAAAAAGGAATTATATGCAAGTGATACAGATTGTCTATTGGGAATATTTTATCTGGAGAAGAAAGACTATCAACAGTCAGCAGCTCATTTTGAAGAGAGCTTAAAGCGCTTTTATACTATGGATAAGCCAGCATTCTCCAATTATAATGCTTGAGATTCCTGGAACAATTGGGGAAATGTCTGTATGCTTATGGAACAATATCCTGTTGCTCTGCGTAACCATATCAACGCGCTGAACTTTGACCTGGAATTGTGGAGCGCATGGAAAATGGCAAGGCTTGCTCTTCAAATACTTGGTCAGAAATCGTTAGACGAAGAATTCCTTGCTGTCAGTGAGCGGCAAGATAATTCTGATGGAACGTTTCTTTTGGAACGGTCAAATATAATCCTACAACGCTTGTGGGAGAAATGAACGCTAATAAGAGCAAAAGTATTGCAAAGCCAGCCCTCCCTGCGCTTGAGGCTTCTGTCCCGCAAGCACAGCCTGTTTTTCTACCGCTCAATGATGGGACGTGCAGATGATCATAAAAGGCAGCCACTTAGCCGCCTTTTACTGTTATCGGTCTATAATAATGCCGCACTAACTTCACACCAGTCAGGAATTCCATTTACTTATTTTTTTCTATATACTTAATTTGATTATCACTGTATGTACAGAACCTCATATCATCCACATGGTAGCTGTCGCCCTCCAAACAATACTCCAGCTGTATATACCCTAAATAACAAGCTGGTGATACCTGGAGCGCTATGTCACAATATATTTTATCCTCGTTTATATAATATGCTATATTTCCGCCATACCCAATCAGGTCAAAAAGATTTGACAACGTTTCAATTTCTGCAACATGAAATTCTATTACTTTATCGCCTAAATCCAGAACGGCTATTCCATCATCCCTTATTACACTGCTTATGTTCCGGTCCAGGTATCCGATCGCTTCTTCATACGGAATTTCTAACATATCGTCTAGTTTAATGACATGCAGATTCGTAATAAAAAACCCTGTCCCTTCTTCTTCTATTAACACTACAGCCACGTTGGAATCGGCTTCAAATAGGGTTAGTGACGGGGCGAAAGCAGGATTTGACAGATTTTTACCTGACAGGGCAAGATATTTATTTTGGAAAGAGAGATAAATATCATCAAAATAAACATCCTCCTCTTTCCCATAGTAAAGATGTAAATTCTCTTCAGGAATAGAAGCAATGATATTAAACGGCTCTGTATTGTTAGTGTCCTCTTGCTCCGGAAGTAACGTATCAGAGGGATTTATATCTTCTTCTGGTTCTGAAGATGCTGCTTCTATAGTTTTAGTATTGCTTTCACGGGCAGCCTCTTTTATATTAGTATCAGCTTTTGTGCAACCTGATACTAATATAAGAAAAAGTGAAAATATAATAATTTTTTTACTCTTATGTTTGCAAACCATTTATCCCCTCCATCTTTCAATCATACTGTTTAGCATGAGATATACATATAAAAAGCATCTCAGGGTAATGTATTTATATTTAAAGTATACCATAATTGTCACGTTTTTGTATATGATTTAGTTCCGATATAATACCGGCATATTAGGTGATCTGTTAAAACTAATAATACAAATTTATCCAAAAAGTATAATCCGTTCTTTGGCCGCTTGGTCCAGATTTATTCCAAACTACCGTTCCTTATGCATTTCTCTCATATCCAGATATTATCCAAACAACTATTTACTTTTATACTGACTTCAAGTTTACAAATTATATTTTTTTGCCTTTTATAATTTAAAAATACTTAATAGAAAAGAGGCAGGATTTTATGTTACTAATTCAAGGAACAACCGGAACAAATGTTAAATATCTCCAATATGGTTTAAAAATTAAATGTTTTAACCCAAAAAGAACCGACGGTGTTTTTGATGCCAATACCACTTCCGCACTAAAGCGTTATCAAACCTTTAAAAGACTTACTGCTGATGGTAAAGCAGACGAATTAACTTGGGCAACCCTTAAAGAAGATATTAAGCTTATACAGGCTTCCCTTCAAGCCAAAGGCTATTATACTGGCAACATTGACGGCATTGCCGGAAATAAAACCTATAATTCCCTTATTCATTTTCAATTAGACAATGGCCTTGCCTCAGACGGAATGGCAGGGAATGCCACTTTAGGAAAGCTGTATGATATGTCAGGTACAAAAATAATACCCAATTTTTCCAGTGATGGTGTTTTAAAAGAAATGGTTGAAAACATGGTATGTGTGGCTTTAGCTGAAGAATTTGCAGATCGTTTTGAAGGGTTGTCTGAAACTGACAGGGGCAAGGAGAATTATAATAAATATTTAAAATGGTATCCCTATCAACAGGGCAGCCCGTGGTGTGCCTGCTTTGTTTCCTGGTGCGCATACAAAGCGGGAATTCTGGATATTGAAGGCCAGGCAAGAGTTGTTCCCCGTTCAGTGTCTGTTGCTGCCTACTGCGATTATTATATCAAAAATTCAAGGATAGGATATCCCGGCAAATATATCCCCAAAAGGGGGGATGTATTTATCCTCAAAAAAAGTGGTGCTTCCCACGTTGGTATTGTAACGGGATATGACATTTCTGTACAAAAATACTCTACTATCGAAGGAAATACCGAAAGGGATACTGTTGCTCAGAAACTACGCAGTATTAACAGCAGCACCCTTTATGGGTTTGGCATAAATACCGATGGAGGAGACATATGAGTTAGATAAATTCTGGCTCATTGTCCGCTCCTTCAGCCAGAAGGTCGTTTAGTTGCTGCAGTAAAGGTCTTTGTCTGGAGCCTGGATGTTTTGATGCCTGACATGGACGGCTGTAAGATACGCCATATCATCCAGAACAATCCCACTGAATCATGAGTGATGCATCGTTTTTATTACATCCAAAGGGATTCCTGTAATTATTAAGAATCAAGATCATATCATCACCATAATCATCATTGCTCTCTACAGAAATTGGTTCACAATCTGTTTCTTCATTTTTCATGCAGTTCGTTTCGATTCCATCCTTCTTCTGCACTATAAATCCTTTTTTCCGCTACTTGCTCGATAAAATACATATACTTCATTACTCTTCTGCGCTTGTGTCACCATATAAAATAGCCCCTTTGTAAGTGCTATCCTCTCTTTTTTCCAAAAATTATTGATTGCAACCGGTATCTCATGTTTACTTCCAATTCAACATCTGAATCTACTATGTATATGTATACACGTCTATCAATTACATATTTACCAAATTACATCTTTTCTTAATATCCCTAGCGCAAGTCAAACCATAATACTCTCCGAACTGCTCCCGCGTACTTTTATGCATTAAAAAATTGAGGATATTTTTGTACAATGTATCTTCAGTATAAAGAGTCTCATATATCCTTGACATATATAATGCTTTCATGAAGTTACTTTTATGGTTATCAGATAAGAGCATAATTACTTGCTTATCAACCTTAGCAATATCCATCAGATGTATAATATCCTCCTCTGTATAGGGACTAGAAACCTGGAGACAATCTTCTAGTATAATTATGTCATATTCATGCTCTGTTACATATTTAATGATCCCAGCCTTCATATACCTGCTGACAATCACAGGCTCCTGTTCGCCGGTAAATCATTCTAGCTCTGGCCTTAACCAGCTGCCTGTGTCTAATGTAAGTCCAAGTATTATTTTAAGCATACAATTTCCCCCATTATTGGTGCTTGTTCACAGGTAGAATAATCCGATCTTCTACTTTAAATGGAACCATTATATCTATGGGTGCTGTAAACTTAATGAAGGCAAGAAAAGAATTTTCTTTTCTCTTCATTTCATTCCATTCAGAAGAAAGTTCATAATCAAATGTGACTGGTATCCCCTGCACACTAAATCCGTCGTCATAATAATACGGATTTCCATAGTTATTTATCTAGTATTCTACTCCATTATCCTCCAGATAATTTTTATTTTTTTCCATCAGTCCCCCAGTGTTACTTATTTTTCTAAATGTTTGTAATTTTGTTTCCATTTAAGAAAAGCAAGTACTACTAATAACTGTAACTAAAAGATATGCAACGAAGGAGGTCTACTATGGACAAGATGGTACAGGATGTACAGCAATGGTTAAACGACACATGGCCGAAAAAATTTAAGTATGATGAAACGGGCGTTACTTCTGGAGAATTTCCTGTCAAACCGGATGGTATGACAGGAAATACCACTGTCAAAGCGCTTGTCATGGCGCTGCAGCTTCATTTTAATCTTGGAGCTGATGGAATTTGGGGAGGTGCTACAGATAGTGCATGCCCTGTCATTAGTATCAATACATCGGATGAAATACTGCTGCGTATAGTGCAAGGCGGATTTATTTGCAAAGGGTATAACGCTGGCGGATTTGATGGAGTTTTTGGACCGGCTCTCCAGTCTGCAATCAATCAATACAAAACTGACCTGGGAATTCCGGAAAATAACAAAATGGAACCGGATGTCTTTAAATCTTTATTGACTACGGATCCTACGGTAAAAGTATCTGGTGGCAGCGATGCGGTAAGGGCTGTTCAGCAATATCTGAACAGAAACTATTACAGTGTATTTAAAAAAAGCCTTGGTTATCTGCCAACAGGAGGTATTAATGACAGGAAAACAAGTAAAGCCCTTATTTTCGCATTTCAGGATGCAATTGGAACCGCAGCAGATGGTTCGATTGGTAATAATACATACCGGGCTATGCCGAGTATTGGCAAGGGGGTATCGAATTCAAGGCTAGTGAGTATTTTACAGTGTGCCTTAACTTGCAATGGATATGAAGTCAGTGTAAATGGTAACTATTCAGATGAAGTAGTTACTGCAGTGACAAATTTCCAGAAGTTTATGTGCTTAAACCTTGATTCCATGGTGACAATGGGGAGTGTAAACAGAAGGACATGGTCTGCTCTGCTCCACAGCAAGGGAGATCCAGAACGTGATGCCAATGCCTGTGATTGCGCAACAATATTGGATGCGCCCAAAGCGGCATTACTGGTAGAACATGGATATAAAATTGTTGGCAGATATCTTACAGGTACAGTAACAACAAATGGTGTCCGTGTAAGCAAGGCATTGACGATCGAGGAGATTCAAATTGCATCGGATGCTGGACTGAAAATTTTTCCCATCTATCAGGATGGAGGTGCCGCTTCAACATATTTTAAGTATGATCAGGGCTATTCAGATGCAAAGAAGGCTGTTATAGCAGCAAAGGCACTTAGAATTCCATATGGGGAAATCATATATTTTGCCGTAGACTACGACTTTAATGAAATACAGTGCCGAGATCAAATCATTCCTCATTTTGAAGGTATTGCAAAATATATGGCTGAGACAGGGGCTGATTACAGGGTCGGCATTTACGGCTCCCGGAACATCTGCACCACTGTTTCCAATAAAAATCTGGCCTGCAGCAGTTTCGTAGCTGACATGTCAACAGGATATAGCGGGAATTTAGGATTTAAAATGCCTGCAAACTGGGCTTTTGACCAATTCCATGAGTATGGAATTCTTGGTTCGAATTTACAGTTCCCGTTGGATAAGGATATGGCATCTGGCAGATATGAAGGCTTTAATGCAAATACAAAATGCGGGCATGATAAATACAAGGATTGTACAAAGCATAAAATGCGTGCTGTCTATGAGTTGGGGCAGCATAATTCAAAAAAACTGCTGTACTATAAATGCCCGATCTGCGGATACAAAGTTAAGGCACCATATCAGCAGGATAAGGAAATACTCACGGATAAAGAGTACATGTGTATCCAGGCAGGATATCTCCTTCTTACGTATTTCAGCGATTTAACGAAGAAAGGTATTTGGTATAGTAATGTCAATGTGATTAAGTCATTAACACTTGGAATGCAGCTGATCCGTTTACCTTACCAGAACAGATATGAATATTGTGATGGTGATGGACGGTGCCTTGAAGAAACTCTTATTGTTCCAGAGACATCTGGAATGCCATATATTCCACAATCAGGGAATATTCTCGATATTAAACAGGCGATAGTTGATGGGCTATTTGCTGAGTTTGCAGCGGGAATTGGGGAGATACTTGCATGTTTTGCTTTTCCGGAGTTGGCTCCATTCTTTGCATTGGAAGAAGTCAGTGAAGTAATTATGCATCCGAACAAATTCTCCGAAGATGGTATATCATTCATATTCAAACAAATTGCGGGAACCGCTGAAATGGAGGCTTTAAATGTCATTTTAGATTTACTGACAATCGGAATTGACCTAGAAGATGATGGTAATATTAACTCTAAAATCAACATGGGGGATTATATAGTCGAATTTACAGCATGTACATATCCTGGAATAAAAGCATGCAAAGTAGTATTCGACAAAAACTCACTGAAAGTAAAAGGGATAGCATGCGATTATTATAATGCATAGCATCATAATAGGAAATGTAAAAAGCCGACTGGCCGGAGTTTTATTTCTCCGGCCAGTTCTTTGTGGTAACTCTTTTTTTACCCCCAAGATGGATAAAAAAGAAACAGGAAAAGGAAAACAAGATTAAAATACATATAAATTCAGGTAAATTGATTGAATAATCATAAAAAATTGGAAATAGGTTTATATAATGAAAGATAATAGGACCTAACACCAATTCGTTATAATAAAATCCTATATAGTCATTCCCTAAGTGTCCAAATCCTGACAGTTGAAATAAAATTATTTCTATGGAATAGAAAACGGTAACTGTGCATAGGAAAAGAAAAAATATTTTTGTTATTATCTGGTTATTTCGGTACTGATACATAGTATAAATCCAGCAGAAGAATTCGACTGCTGACAATACAGCATAAACGACAAAACCTGCTGACAGGGTTGATAGTTTCAATGTGCAGCAAGTTACAATTGTTAAAATCATTAGCATTTTATTACTTCTGACCTTTTCAGAGCCAATTAATCTTGTGGCTAAGAATAAAGTAGTGAAAAGATAAACAATGAAAGGGATCAATGCTAAAAGCAAATTAGCTATACGAAAATACGAGAAGTAATGTAAATCAGTAGGGTAATTAATTGCAATGTAGGGATTTGGTGCATTTAGAAATGCTAAAAGTTCTATAAGTCTTGTGCTTAATGGATTTAGACCACTAATCTGTAAAGCAGAACCGATATTCCAGCAAAGCATAATAAGGGAGAAGATGAATAATATCATTCTTTCCAGCTTTGTTACAGATAGAAGCGTGGTAGCGATGATTAGTCCAAAATAGACCACAATAATTAATATACTTGTATTATCAGTTGGGAGGAGCCTTATATCTCTAAGTATATATGCAGATCCATAATGCCAGCATATTATTAAATATAGTATAAAGAATATAGGTAGTTTTATTTTTTTTACTATTTTCATATTTCCTCCAAATATATAGATTATATTATTCTATTTTTATCATTATATCACTAATATGACTTGGAATAAAGTGTCAAATATGTGTCATTTAGTTTGCAAATAAATTATTTATACACTATATGTGTAGTTTTTTCAACTTATAGCTTTGGCCATAAGTTATGTAAAAATCCTGAGTAAACAGGTAACTGTTTCTTATTTTAATTATAGAATATAGTATTCTATAATTTTTTATGAGATGAAAAGTACCAGTTGGAAAATTTCTTCAGAGGAAATACTTGGATAATGCAAGGTGTCATTAAAAAATGGAGTGGCACCTTTAAAGGTTGAATTATTTTTACTGCGTTCATTGATATGTTTAATAAAGTTACATAAGACTATGACAACGTTCACATCTATGATAAAGATGGGCATTTATTTTTTTAATGATGAAGAATTGAATCAGGTTCTTCTTGTGTTTGTTGATACTATCTATTCATATGATACCAAGCAAAAGAAATTTTTTGGGGGTACAGATAAATATATGACTGAAAAAGAATATCAAAACTTTCGACCAATTACTGAGTTGAATTCTGAGTCCGAAGTAGAAAAAGAGCCTAAACCAATTATTTCATCTCTCTTACAGGCCGGCGCGGCCCAGGGCAGAAAGCAGGACGGTGGGACCGTTTAAAAACAGGACGGGGCAGCACAAGGACAGTGGATTGGGAGCCAGGGGGCTGTGAAGGGTAACAACTTTTTATCTTCATACGGACAGATATAATTGACATCCCCATTCTGCTGGATTATGATAGGAAAGGACTATTGTCAGGTCAAATGCCATCCGTAATTCCGGGTATATTTGACCTTGCTGGCAGCTTATTGATGACCATACATAATCACTTGGTCTGCTGCCTTTGCATGAATCAAAAGTGGGAGGTATATCCGGCCAGTGGAACCGGAGAAAAAAACATGGAAAATTTGAATATTCCTAAAAACTACCAGTCTGCCTTATCCCTTCATGATACCCAGATCGGTATTAAGACGGTAAAAGATTTCTTTCAGACCCTTCTTGCAGAACGGCTGAACCTGCTGCGTGTATCCGCTCCTCTTTTTGTGGATCCGGCTTCCGGGCTGAACGATAACTTAAATGGTGTGGAACGTCCCGTCGCTTTCGGAATCAAGGAACAGAACGATTATGAAGCGGAGATCGTGCAGTCTCTGGCTAAATGGAAGCGTTATGCATTAAAAAAATACGGATTTATGCCCGGCGAGGGCCTGTACACCGATATGAGCGCTATCCGCAGAGATGAGGTTACGGATAATATCCATTCCATTTATGTGGATCAGTGGGATTGGGAAAAGATTATTACCAAAGAAGAACGCACTCTGGACACGCTGAAGGATGTGGTGCGTATTGTATACAAGGTGCTTCGGAAAACAGAAAAGTTTATGTCCATCCAGTACGATTACATAGAGGAAATCCTTCCTCATGATATCTTCTTCGTAACCACACAGGAGCTGGAGGATATGTTCCCTGACAACACTCCCAAGGAAAGGGAATATTATATAGCCAGGGCCAAAGGCGCTGTCTGCATCATGCAGATCGGTGATGTCATGGAATCCGGAGAACGCCATGACGGACGTGCGCCGGACTATGATGACTGGTCGCTGAATGCGGATATCGTGGTCTATTATCCGGTTCTGGATATCGCACTGGAGCTTTCCTCCATGGGTATCCGTGTGGATAAGGACGCTCTTCTTTCCCAGCTTCAGAAAGCCGGATGTATGGACAGAGCCGGCCTTCCCTTCCAGAAAGCCATCATTGAAGAAAAGCTTCCTTTTACCATCGGCGGAGGTATCGGGCAGTCCCGTATATGTATGTTCTTCCTTCGGAAAGCCCATATCGGCGAGGTACAGTGTTCCCTCTGGCCGGATGATATTACAGCGGAAGCGGAGAGCCATGGCGTCCATCTTCTGTAAATGCCAGTCTTCGAAGGACAGGAAGAATACCTGCCTTAAATAAACAGAAAAGTTTACCTGCATCCTGCCGTTTTTACGGCAGGATGTTTTCTACAGGGAAACGCGTTCCTTCCTCCCTGCTATTCCTTTTTTTCCTCAATCCTGATCATAATCTGCGTGATATAATCATTCTTGTCCGCGATCACAAATTCGTTCAATCCCAGTTCATAAGCATACCCAACGAGCTTAAAGCCATTTTCTTCCGCAAATGATACCATCCTGGCATACATCAGAGGTAATTTGTCCCATGCTCCTTTTTGGTAACCGCATAAATACTTCCCCCTGGGTTTTATTGCCCTCTGCGCCGATGAAGAACCGCTCAGAGCCGGGGTATAGATACCGTCATAATCATCAAATTCCTCATTCAAAACCTTATCAACGGAAATAAAACCGCCGATTCCCATACGGATTTGTTCGATGCTCCATACATCTTTTATATAGGTAAATAAATCAGAGAAATCATCCTCTGAAAAATCATACGGAAGAATCAAATATTCTTCTTCCTCACATTCTGTAATTCTGATTTCCTGCTCCTGCAACGTATCGCAAAATTTTACCTGTTCCTTTTTAGCATGCAGTATCTGTCTTACCCTCTTTAAATTTTGTATCTGAGCATCTATTTCTTTTTCCTTTGTTTCAGCGATTTTTATAAAGCTGTCAGAATCAAGGGTATGTAAATACTTCTGTATTTCTTCAATACTCATATTCAGATCTTTCAGCATCCGAATATATTCAAAATCTATACTTTGAGAAAAATTATAATATCTATAACCGTTATCTCCTTTTGTATCGGGTGAAAAAAGGCCGATCGTATCATAGTAATGCAGAGTCCGTTTATTCACCTCATGTAATTTGGCAAATTGAGCAGTGGTTAATTGGATTTTACTTTTTTTCATTTTTTCAGTTCTCCTTATTGACTTTACAGTTACTGTAAACATTATCATTCGAATTGTAAACTAAAACTTTACAGCGGCTGGAGGTCATTCGGCACCTGGGGAGTTTTCGTCAGAAAAAAATGACAAGGAGAAATAAATATGAAGATTACCTTACGAGAATATCAAAAAGAGGATTTTCAGGAATTGGAGAATATAATTCGGGAGACATGGCATTACGATGAATTCAGCAGTTCCGAGACGGCTGCCCGATTAGCCCGTGTATTTTTAAACAGCTGCTTAACCAATCACACCTTCTCCCGTGTTGCGGTATGGAATGGCAAACCAGTGGGAATTATTTTGTGTAAAATTACAGCCGGCTATAAATGCCCCCTGAAATACAGGGCAGCACAAATAAAATCCATTCTGTCTCTGTATTTATCCAAAGAGGGACGAAACGTATCAAAAATTTTCGGGAATGTAAACGGTATTGATAAACAGCTTTTAACCGATACCGGGAAATCTTATCCGGCTGAACTAGCACTGTTTGCCGTCGATCCCTCCTGCAGGGGAAAAGGTATAGGGAAGATGCTGTTTCAGGCTGTTCTGGATTATCTGAAGGAACAAAAACTTGATGAATTTTACTTATTTAGCGATACAAGCTGTAATTATGGTTTCTATGAACATCAGAGGATGAGACGGCGCTGCGAAAAAGAACATATTTTCAATATTAACGGACAAACTGCAAAAATGAGCTTTTTTATTTACGAATACCATTGTTAAATGCTGAATGCCTCCCCTAATTGATACCGATCGATTGACTTTCAGGCAATAGCATAATATGATTAATAAGTCTTGAACAATATGGATTCGCGGAAATACGGTAAATGTCTCAGCAGGCAGGAGAACCTTCGGTTCTATGCCATCATGCCCGTTGTCTGCGGGAATAAAAGGATGCAGAAAATATGGATGGAAAATTAAGATGCATGACTTCCGTTTATCTGTCAAAAAGCAATAAAATGCTTTTGCTTTACCGCCAGGGAAGCAGTGTTGTAAATAATTTATGGATTGGTTCCGCGGGAGGCCATTTCGAGAAAGATGAGCTGAATGATGCAGGTGCATGTGTTTTAAGGGAATTGGAAGAGGAAACGGGACTCACAGCAAGTGAAATTTCTGAGCTTTCCTTAAGATATGTCACTTTAAAAAGAACAAAAGGGGAACTGAGGCAGAATTATTACTTTTTTGCCGAATTAAAAGAACATGTGGATACAGATATTATATCCAACGAAGGAATCTGTAAATGGTTTGATTATGACGAATTAAATTCATTGGAAATGCCTTTTACCGCTCAGTATGTGATCAGGCATTATCTTGAAACCGGAAGACTGAATGATAAAGTATATGGCGGAATTGCGGATGGGGAAAAAGTGGTATTTATTGAAATGCCGGAGTTCTGACTTTGGAAAAAGATTGACTCTGAAATTTTTGTCATACATAAAAAGCTGAAATAAAATCTCTACCCCCTCTCTTTACAAACAGCCACCTATTTCATGAACAGGAGCATATCTCATGCAGATAATTGAATATTTTGAAGATGGACAAAAAGAACACTGGGTAAAGGAAATAGAAGGCTTCAGCTGGGGCGCCGCTAAGTATCTGGCGAAATTATTAAGAGAAAACAGCTTTGAAGACACGCTTGGAAAAAATGGAAAGCTCTTTCTCCTGATCGACGGAGAAAAAATAGTTTCCTTTGTCACCCTTACCCATCAGGACTGTATCGCAGATGAATCCCTTTTCCCATGGCTTGGCTTTGTCTTTACAGCGCCGGAATACCGCGGCCGCCGGTACAGCGAACTGCTTATCGAACATGCCTGCAGAGAGGCGGCAAAGGCCGGCATCCACACCGTATATCTGGCAACAGATCATATCGGCTTCTATGAAAAATACGGATTTATCTATAAAGAAAACCGCCCGGATACAGGCGGGGAAGACAGCCGGATATATTATAGACAGCTATAGCAAGCAAAAGCCCCGCAGCCTGCGGGAATAACCATCATTTCAGGAGGTAACAAATGACAGCCAGTCAACTGCTTCTCCGTCCGCTGACGGAGGATGACATTCCTACTATTTTTTCTCTCACATCCGATCCCGAAGTTGCCAGGTTTATGCGCTTTTCCACACATGAAAGCATTCAGGAGGCGGAAGATTTATACCGGGAATATACGTCTCCCGGTAATTACGGATATATGATCTGCCTGAAGGACGATCTGACTCCCGTAGGGGTCGCCGCTCTGAAAAAAGAGGAAAACGAAGAGTACACCCGTTCCATGTCCGTCTATCTTTATCCCTGTTTCTGGAACCGGGGCTACAGCACGGAAGTAATCCTGCATTTAAAAGAAGCTGCTGTCCGGGAAGGCATAAAATGCCTAAAAGCCTATGTGGTTCAGGATAATACCGGTTCCTGCAGGGTTCTGGAAAAGCACAGGTTTTCCCTGGAAGAAGTCCTGCATTTTCCGGATCTTCCTTCGGGGCTGTGTATTTATACTCAGCAATTATAATATCATACTTTATCTGTCTGCAAAAAACGCCCGGAGCAATCAGCCCCGGACGTTTTTCGTATTTTTAATCTATTGCGTTCTTTTCCCCGACATTGTCTGGGAAACCACACTTTCCATCATATCGGCACTCAGAGCTCCGGACACATAACCGAACACATTCCCGTCCTTGTCAATCATAAAGGTAGTGGGGAAGGAACGGATACCATACTGGTTGAATATTTCGCCGGTGGTATCCATTACTACCGGGAAGGTATAGCCATTATCAGTGAGGAATTTTTCCACCTCTTCCTGTGTGCCGTCCTGGTTATAAGGATATCCGTCCGTTTTCGGATTGGCTACCCCAAGCACCACCAGATCCTCTCCGTTGTTTCCATACTTTTCATACAGCTTCTGGATATCCGGCATTTCTCCCTTACAGGGCGGACACCAGGTAGCCCAGAAATTCAGGAATACGGTTTTTCCTTTATACTCGGAAAGCGTATGCGTCTCCCCATATTGATCCACCAGGGTAAAATCAGGGGCCCCTATTTTCTCTTCTTTGGAAGTCTCCTCCGCTGCCGTTTCTGCGGCAGAAGCATTTTCCGTATTTCCATCCATTCCGGCTGCTGTACCATTCTCTCCCGACGCCTCCGTTTCGTTATCTGCGGACTGCGTTTCCTGAACCTGCTGTGTTTCGCCTCCCAGCTGAACCTTGGACAGATAGCTGGTAATTCCGTTCATAAAGCCGGTCAGGGTCATAACACCCATGAGAATCAGCAGGACTGCTCCGATCTTGACCGTATATTTGACCACATTCCTCTTTTTCTTAAAGAAATCAAGGACAGAGCCGGTGAAAATACCTACAAGAAGGAAGGGAATGACAAATCCAAGTGTATAAACACCTACAAGAAGGAATCCTTTGGCTGAAGATGCGGAAGAGGATGCCATCAGCAGCACGCTGCCCAGGGTAGGCCCTACGCAGGGAGTCCAGGCAAAGCTGAAGGTAAAGCCGAGAATCAGCGCCACCAGCGGATTCATGGAAAAACGATCCAGCCGGAAGGGCAGCCTGTGCTCTCTTTCAATGGTTTCCGAACGGCCGAACAGACCCAGCTGATACAAACCGAACAGTATCATGATGATGCCGCTGACCCGCGCGAACCAGGCACGGTTGCTGGTAAAGAAACGGCCCATGGCGGTAAAGCCGAATCCCAACAGGAAAAAGGTAAAGCTGACGCCCAGTACAAAGAACAGCGTATTCACCATCACCTTTTTACGAGGGTAATGCACGTTTCCATTTTCGTCCACCGTCTTGGTTCCCCCTGCCAGATAACTGACATATAAAGGAACAAGCGGCAGCACACAGGGGGAGAAAAAGCTGAGAAGCCCCTGTATAAATACGGTAATTACCGGAATTCCGGTTTCAACTGACAGACCCATAATCATCTCCTATAAAATAAATATTAGTTAACTGCTGCAAAGAAATCATTGAATGTTTCACTCATGGTAGGATGGTTATATATATTATCCCGAAGAACCGTATACGGAATCTTTGCGTCCATGGCAAGCTTAATCAGATTAATCAGTTCATGGGATTCGGCACAGTAAAAATGTGCTCCCAGAATCTGACCCGTACCGGCATCGATCACTGCCTTCAGCATACCTGTCGTGGCTTTCAGCACACGTGCCCTGGGAGCCGCTGCGGTCATCATACGGGCAACCTTCACCTCGAAACCTGCTTCGCGGGCCTCTTTCTCCGTCATGCCGACCCTTGACAGCGGGGGATCGAGAAATACACTGTAGGGTACTGCCCCTCTGTTCTGTGTGGTACGGCTTCCGTCGCCCAGAATCTGGGATTTCACAATACGGCTGTCATCCAGGGATATATAAGTAAACTGTAGTCCGCCGGCCACATCTCCCATAGCCCAGATGTGGGGAACGGAGGTACGCAGCCCTTCGTCGGTTTGAATGGCTCCCCGTTTCGTCAGCCGGATTCCTGCTTTTTCGGGATGAAGCCCTTCCACGTTGGGCCTTCGTCCGGTGGCGACTAATATCGCCTGCACGTGAAGCGTCTCTTCCCCGTCTCCGGTTTTCACCGTTACCTCTGCCCCGTCAGTACCATCCTTTACCTCAGTGACTTCCGAACTGCGCAGAATACGGATTCCTGTTTCCGTCATATGGGCGAGCACCGATGCGGCCACTTCCTCATCCTCTCTGGGTATAAAGCGTTCCCCATCCTGGACAACAGTTACTTTCGAGCCAAAATTCATATAATAGGATGCAAACTCAAGACCGATATAACCGCCGCCGATAATGAGAAGCCTCTCCGGCAGCTCTTCCAATTCCATCATTCCTTCGCTTGTATAAGCATAACGGCTTTCCTTCAATCCTGCAATAGGGGGAATAAAGGGTTTTGCACCTGTATTGATAAAAATTCTCTTTCCATATAATTCTTCCCCGGTTCCATCGGGATAAGACACCTGAATTTTATGGTCATCCAGAAAAGATGCTGTCCCTGTGATCACTTCAACGCCTGCTCCCACGGCCTTTGCCAGATTCTTCTGACGCAGGTCTGAAATGATCTGTCTTTTTTCTTCTATTGTCCGCCGATAACGCGCCGCTTTTTCCTGAAAGCTGCCGCCGGCCTCCGCTGAGAGTCTCGCACTGTTTTCCAGAAATTTGCTGGGAATGCAGGCTACATTGATGCAGGTGCCGCCATACATTTTATCGGAACGCTCGATAAGCGCTGTTTTCTCACCTTTTGCAGCCAGGGCACCGGCCAATGTTTTTCCGCCCTTTCCAAACCCTATAATGATATTATCAAATTCCTTCATTTCGCTTCCCCTTTTCTTTTTCTTGAAAATAATTGCTTCTCTACCTCTCCCACTGTAATCTGTTTCAGCTTATCCAGACATAAGCCATTCAGTTCCAGGTAGATGCCGTTCATTACCTCTGCCATTCCGGAGGCGATAAGACAGCTCATATCGCTGTCCCCGCTGCGCCAGGATGCATCCACAAACCGGATGGAAAGAGCTTCGGCAATCCGGTACAGAGTAATATCGCCGGCCTTTTCCACAGAGGAATAACCGCCTACCTTTCCTTCCTTCGTCTGTACAAGTCCGGCCCTTTTCAGTCTGGCCATCACCTTTCTCACGCGGGCAGGATTGGTACAGATATTCTTCGCCAGTTCCTCACTGGGAACCATATCGTTCTTATGCTTCAAATATACCAGCCCATGCACAGCCACACAAAAATCACTGTTCAATTCCGCTCTCCTTTCTGACTTTTTAACTGTAATTATTTTTTTTACATTTGATACTGTAACTATATCATTTACAGATAATGTTGTCAACACTATTTTTCTGATTATTTGACAATTTCATCTGCAGGCACTAAAATCAGAATTACAGAATAAAACAAGGAAACTGATAAGGAGGCTATATATGCTTCAGATAAAAGCTTTGCAGGAAACGGATCCTCAGTGGGAACAGGTTTGTGCGTATGCGGCTGCCTGCTCCTGGAAAGCCGGGCCTTTTCTTGCAAAGGATATGACAGATCATTTATTTACCGGCTGGGAAAGAGTCTTTGCCGCCTATATCAATGAGGAAATTGCGGGTTACTGTACTCTGGCCCGTAAGGATTGTATCCCTGATGTCCCTTATTCTCCCTATATCGGCTATATGTTTGTGGACGAAAAATACCGCGGCAGACGCCTGAGCCAAAAGCTCATCCAATGCGCCATGGCCTATGCCGGGGAACTGGGTTTCTCAAGGGTCTATCTTGTCAGTGGGGAAAAAGGATTGTATGAAAAATATGGATTTACCAAATTAGAAGAGAGGGAAGATATCTGGGGAAATAAAGAGCAGATTTTTTCAGCGGCATTATAAATAGAAAAAGTACAGGCAAAATTCTTCCGGCCGGAATCATGGCCGGAAGAATTTTTTTATGTTTTTTCATTTTATTTGGAAGGCACAGGTATTCTTTTGCCATCTGTTTCACAGTTGCTCCTGTTTTCCCTGTTCATAGCCTTGTTTTCCGTTCCCAGAAGGAAAGGACAGATATCCCTGCACCGATGGCAGCTGATCCGCCAGTCTCCCTTCACTTCTCCGAAAGCATAATCCCAGCATGCATTTTGATTCATTTCCGGACTTTCCAACGCATTGACCGGACAGATCTCAACACAAAGGTTACAGTTATTGCAGATATCCGCCTTCTGCTCATCAGCCTCCAATGCAAGCTCCGTCAAAATCACGCTGAGCCACACCATACTCCCATATTCCGGGGTAATCAGCAGTGTATTCCTTCCAATTGTACCCAGTCCTGCCGCCTGTGCGGCATGCTTGGCGGAAACAATGCTCCTCCATCTCCCTGTTTTTTCATCCATTTCCGAGCCATTCGTCCTCAAGGGCACCGCCAGGACATGGAACTTTTCCATATCCGCGCAGAATTGAACTGCCATTTTATCCATTTTGTCCGACAAAATATTCCGCACTACCGTATAGGGTACCCCTGTTTTACAGGCCAGAGTCCCGGCCGGGAACCGGCAGGCGAAGACAATTACCGATTGGCAGGAAGGCAGCACATCCAGCGGGTGATACCCCTCCGGCGCTTCACCGAACCGATCAACACCCGCTATACCGCACAAATCTGCTCCCAGCTCATATAACCTTTCTTTTATTTCCTTTTTCGTTATCTCCATAAAAATGTCCTCCTTGTCATTATGTGTCAGCTTTACTTTGAAAGCCTTTTCTTCATAATAACAAGCACATGCGACAGCTATATGTCGTAATTAGAGAGAAATTTCTGTGCGGTAAGAATCAGATCCGCCTTATACTCCTCCGACCCCACTACCCGTACCCTGTCGCCAAAACTGAGAAGCAGCGCTTTCCACAGCCGTTCACCGGGCGGTACATAAATAAACGTCCTGCACTGCCCATCCGGCAGCCTTTCAATAGAACAGTCCGGGAAAAACTCTTCCATGAGATCGGCTTCTTTTTCATGAAAATGTACCTCTATGGCAATGCAGGTCCGGTAATATTCCTTTTCCGATTCTTTCATCCGTTCCCGGATATCTCCATGATCTCTTACCGCTTTCCGTTCTTCTATTGTAATATCCCGCATTCTGGCTATTTTGTAAGTCCGGTATGCCTGCCTTTTTTCCGAATAAGCAAACAGATACCAGGCATACCATTTATAATGGATAGCCAGCGGTTCCACACTTTGCTGTGACTGTGTTCCGTCCGCCTTTTGATAAGAAAATGATACAACGTTTTTGTTATGAATCGCTTTTTCCAGAAGCCGATTGGTATCCTGAACCTTTTTATTCTCCCTGGATACGCTGAAATCCCAGAAAACCTTCTGTCCGCCTTCTTTTTCCACAATAGCGTTGTATTTCTCTATCAGCCCGTCCAGCGTATCACTGGTATAAGATGTGGCAAGGCTTTCCAGCGCCTTCCGGATCATCTGCTGTTCATCCTCCCGGATATTCAGGTTTTTCATCTTATAAGTCGGCATAATGGAATAGCCCCCGTATTTTCCCCCGGCAGCGTATACCGGTATTCCTATGGATGAAATGCTGACTATATCTCTTTGGATCGTCCGGACGGATACGCCGAAACGTTCCGCCAGATAACGGGCGGAAACATTGTCATGATTGACTAAGTAGATTATGATTTCCAGCATTCTGTCAATTTTCATACCCTCTCCTGTTCTTTTTTATATAAATACCTGTGTAAAAACCGCAGGGAACGTTGGTATCTTATCAATCACGTTCACCTGCGGCTTTCCTATGTTAACCGTATTTATATTCTTAATGCCGCATCAGCGCTGAACTCTTCCTGATGCATCTCCGCCTGCCAGCTTCATCACTTCATCCACAGTAACCATATTGAAGTCCCCTTCAATACTGTGCTTCAGACAGCTTGCCGCCACCGCGAATTCAATAATCTGCTGAGGCTCCATATTCTGCAGGCAGCTGTAGATCAGACCTGCTCCAAAAGAATCCCCTCCGCCTACGCGATCCACGATATGCATGAGATAATTCTTGCTGAAATAATAATTTCCTTCATCATACAGCATTGCCGCCCATTTATTGTCATTCGCGGATATGGAGCTTCTCAGGGTAATGGCAACCTTGCTGAAACCGAAACGGTCGGCCAGCTGCTTCGCCACATCCTTATAGCCTTCATGATTCACCTGTCCGCTTGTTACATCCGTATTGGCAGCTTTGATGCCAAATACATCACCGGCATCCTCTTCATTGGCAATACATACATCCACATATTTACAGAGCTCACCCATTACCTGGCCTGCTTTTTCCTTGCTCCAGAGCTTATTTCTGTAGTTTAAATCACAGCTTACGGTAATGCCTTTTTCTTTTGCCTTCTTCACTGCTTCCATACAGATCTCTGCAACATTATCTCCAAGGGCGGGAGTAATTCCTGTAAAATGGAACCAGTCCGCGCCTTCAAAAATCTTATCCCAGTCAAAGTCCTCCTTAACCGCCTCTGCGATGGAGGATCCCGCACGGTCATAAATAACCTTGGAAGGACGCTGGCTCGCTCCTTTTTCCAGGTAATAAATACCCACACGGTTTCCGCCCCTCACGATATCCGAGGTGTCCACACCGAATTTACGTAAGGAATTTACGCCTGCCTGTCCGATTTCGTTTTTGGGAAGCTTGCTTACGAACTTGGAATCCAGACCATAATTTGCCAGGGAAACAGATACGTTTGCCTCGCCGCCGCCATAAGTGGCAACATATTTTTCCGCCTGCACAATACGGTAATAGCCTTCCGGCGCCAGCCTCAGCATAATCTCTCCAAATGTTACTACTTTGCTCATGATTTCCTCACCTTTCTTTTTCAGCCTTCACTTCCGTTATCCTGTTTTATTTCTGTACCAGATGTACGGCAAAGCCGCCAATCTCTTCCTTCAGGTAAATAGCCTTCAGATTTCCTTTGTCATCATACTTCGCGCTGGAAGGGTTAAATTCCACACCCTGATTTTCCAGATAGTTCACCGCTCTGTCAATATAGTTGGTACGGATTCCGATATGGCCCTTCGCTCCCAGTCCGGGTGTCTTCATCACCTCTACCGCCGTTCCTGCGAATACAGAGCCGGATCCTGTTTTCTTCTCTAACCCGAAAATGGATTCGAAGCGTCCTGCGGTCTTGTCCGCCGCTTCCTCATCCGTCTCATTAATTCCCACATGAGCCAGTTCAAAGCCCAGCATCTGCTCGACCGCTTCCCTTGTCAAAGCCTCAATCTTATCAAATTCACCGGCTTTAATCAAATCATCCTTTACCATCCAGCTGCCGCCGCAGGCAATGATCTTATTAAAGCTCAGATATTCATTCAGATTCTTGGCGCTGATGCCTCCGGTAGGCATAAATTTCATATTCACATAAGGAGCGGACATCGCCTTGATCATGGCAAGCCCTCCTGCCGCTTCCGCCGGGAAAAACTTCACCATATCCAGCCCCAGGGAAATAGCCTGTTCAATATCGCTGGGATTGGAACAGCCGGGCGTTACCGGAATTTTATTATCCACACAATACTTCACAACCTCAGGATTCAGCCCCGGGCTGACAATGAAGGTTGCTCCTGCTTCCATCGCCTCATCCACCTGCTTTGTGGTGAGAACCGTTCCGGCTCCCAGAAGCATGTCCGGAAAAGCCTTGCGGATAGCCGCAATAGCCCCTGCCGCCGCTGCCGTACGGAAGGTCACCTCCGCACAGGGAAGTCCGCCCTTACATAAGCTTTCCGCCAGCGGAACCGCATCCTCCACCCTGTCAAGCTTCACAACAGGCACAATACCGATTTTTCTGATTTGCTCCAAAACTTCATTCATTCTGATTCCCTCCCTTATTCAGGTCATCCTATGTTTTTCTATCCCATTATATCATGTACTTCATACTATTTACTATAACATCTTCTTTCTTCCAGGTCTTGTTTCTTTTTTTCGGAAATATGGTTTTTTTTGAACTGTAACTGTCGTAACACGAAATGCTGTAAATTAATCTTGTTTTTTATCGGAATATCTGGTATTCTCGTATTACGATAATTTCAAAATGTCTTTTGAATCTTTGAGAAATCTCTCTGTAATTGTTCATTCCCCATTTCCACCTCGCGTATCCCGTCCCTTTCTTCTGTCCCCTCCTGCCATTCCCTGGATTTTATCCGGCGGCGTACTCCATGGTCCGGCTGCTGCATCTCAAAAAAGGGAGCTGTTTCTTACTATTTTGTTCCAATGCTCCACTGCCTGTCCTTAGCAGCGTTTGTTTGACGACCGCAGGGAGGAGTTCAGCTGCGTTGGCAGCGGAGTGTTGACACAAAATAGTTAGAAACAGCCTCTTTTTTTGTCTGCCACTGTCCCTCCATAGCGTATGCTGCCTGGTAATACCCGGGTGATGACGGGCCGGGAGGGTGAGCCGGGCGAGGGACAGGCTGCATGCAGGGCGGACGTGGAAATGATACGGGCTCCCCCCACACATATTTTTTTGATTGTTATGCACAAAAGGCTGTCCTAATATCCCATTTTGTGGTACACTTTTACCATACCAAATAACCAAACAGGGGGAATCACTTATGGCAAAAGAAATGATCGCAATGCTTCTTGCCGGCGGCCAGGGCTCCCGACTATACGCCCTGACCCAAAAATTGGCAAAACCTGCTGTCCCTTTTGGCGGAAAATACCGTATTATCGATTTTCCGCTGTCCAACTGCGTTAATTCCGGTATCGATACCGTAGGGATTTTAACGCAGTATCAGCCAATGGTACTCAACGAATACATCGGAAACGGACAGCCCTGGGACCTTGACCGCCTTCATGGAGGGGTACATGTCCTGCCGCCCTATCAGAAGGCCTCCGGCTCCGACTGGTATAAGGGCACAGCCAATGCTATCTATCAGAACATCCCGTTTATCGAACGCTACGATCCGGAATATGTCATCATTCTTTCCGGGGATCAGATCTGCAAGCAGGATTACAGTGATTTTCTGCGTTTTCATAAGGAAAAGGGTGCCGAATTCAGTGTAGCCGTAATGGAAGTCCCCTGGGAGGAAGCCTCCCGTTTCGGCCTCATGGTTGCCGATGAAAACGACAAAATCACCGAGTTCCAGGAAAAACCCAAAAAACCGAAATCCAATCTGGCCTCCATGGGAATCTACATTTTCAATTGGGATGTGCTCAAAAAGTATCTGATGGAGGATGAAGCGGATCCTGATTCTGAAAATGACTTCGGCAATAATATCATTCCCAGCCTGCTGAGGGACGGACGGGAAATGTACGCCTACCACTTCAGCGGTTACTGGAAGGATGTGGGAACAATCGCTTCTCTCTGGGAAGCCAACATGGAGGTGCTGGATCCGGAGCACAGCGGAATTAATCTTTTTGATGACAACTGGAAAATATACAGCCGGAACAGCGGTATGACCGGCCATAAGATAGCCTCCGGGGCTATTGTTGAGAACTCCATGATCACGGACGGCTGCCGTATCGGCGGACATGTAAAGCATTCGGTCCTGTTTGCCGGCGTTATCGTTGAGCCGGGAGCCAAAGTGGAGGATGCCGTAGTTATGGGCGGGACCGTCATCAAGGCCGGCGCTGTTGTGGAGCACTGCATCATTGCAGAAAATGTGGTAATCGGTGAAAATGCAGTTGTGGGAGCCATGCCTGAAGGTGATTCTACCGGAGTGGCAACCGTAGGATCCGGGGTATATATCGGCGCCGGGGCAAAAATCGGCCCTGATGCCATGATCGAACAAAATGTAAAGGATGGTGAAGAAGAATGGTAAATTCCAACGCAAATGCACTGGGCATCATTTTCCCCAACGGCTATGATTCACTGGTACCCGAACTGGTTGCAGAGCGCCTGATGGCTTCCATTCCCTTTGCGGGACGTTACCGGATGGTGGATTTTGTTTTATCCAGCATGGTGAACTGCGGTATCGACAATGTTTCCGTTATTGTACGGAAAAATTACCATTCCCTCATGGATCATCTGGGTTCCGGGCGGGCATGGGATTTAACCCGCAAAAACGGCGGCCTGAATATCGTCCCTCCCTTTGCGGAAAAAACGGTGAAGGTTTATAACGGCCGTGTGGAGGCTCTCGCAAGCATTCTGGATTTTCTGAAGGATCAGAAGGAAAAATATGTCATTATGTCAGAGGCCAATATCGCCGCTAATTTTGATTTCAAGGCGATGCTGAACGCCCATATTGAAAGCGGTGCCGATCTGACCCTGGCCTATGCGCAGGAAGAAATTCCAAAGGGACTGATTAAGCCCTTTGATATCAATAAGGATTTGTATTATACGCTGGATATTGAAGACGGACGGGTAAAAGAAATCCAGATCAACCCGGAAACGCCCGGAGTCCAGAATCTGTCCATGAACATTTATATTATGGACAGGGAGCTTCTGATCAGCCAGGTCAGTGCCGCATTCGTCAGAGGCCATGTCTATTTCGAACGGGATATTGTGGCTCCCCAGCTGGATAAGCTGAATGTGCAGGCGTATAAATTCACCGGTTATCTGGCGCGGATCAGCAGTATCAAGAGTTATTTTGATGAAAACATGAAGCTTCTGGATGACGAAAATCTGGATGCCCTCTTCGGAAGCAACCATATTTATACCAAAATCCGTGACGACAATCCCACCCGTTATATGGAAGGGGCCAGAGCAGACAATATTATGGCGGCTGACGGCTGTATTATCGAAGGGGAAGTGGAAAACAGCATCCTTTTCCGAGGGGTCAAAGTAGGAAGAGGCGCCAAGGTGAAAAACTGTGTGCTGATGCAGGATACCGTGATCGAACCCGGAGCGGAGCTGGAATATATCATATCCGATAAGGATGTGACCATCACTGCCGATAAGAAACTTAAAGGTACGGACAGCTTCCCTGTTTATGTAGCGAAATACCAGGTCGTTTAATATGACGCCTGCCGGAAGCTTTCCAGCTTCCGGTCAGTCTCATCCGGTAATAAACTTATTGACCTTTGTATTCCTGGCCTGCGGATTCTGCAGATAAATCTGCTTTTCTATCCGTTTGAAGGCCTGTTCATAAGATAATTTTCCGGCCTTACGGAAAACCTCCTCTTCAAACAGGTTTTCCGTAAGGCAGAAAACGGTGGATGACCAGCCATATTCTTCCCCGCTGCGGGAACGCTTCCTTGCCCGCCCGCATATGGAAATATAGAAATCCATCTGCAGCTGCGTAAGGGCTTTGTCAAAGCCTGACTTATCCTCTCCCGAAAAACCGCCGTACTGCTTCAGCAAATGAACCGGAAGCTCTTTTTCCTCACTGAGGACATCATAAATCCGCTTTGCCATGAGAGTGACATTGCCTTCTTCATATTCCTCCTGAAGTTCTTTTTTCCCTCGCCGCACCGCCAGAAAATATGGGTACCATTCCTTTGTAATATAGCCGCTTTTACGGAAAAACAGTTTCCCGTAAGCGATATCCGTATACTCGTCCAGAACCCGTATCCGCCATTCCCATGGATCTGTCTCCGGATCCTCTGTGTGCCACGCAATGCTTTCTCCGAAAGCGTCGCTTAAAGTAAAGACACCCTCCCCGTTTTCTCCTCCTATGGTAAATCCCACGGACCACAGTTCTTTTATAAAATCATTAAAATGATTGATCTCTCTCATCCTTTTGCCTCCGTTTTTCTTTACAAGCAGTAATCCCGATGACTCTTTTGTCTCATTTTATCATGCATTTACTTTTCGAAGCAATGCCCTGCTGTTATGTTTGTCTCATTTTCGGAAACATTACGTTGCTGATCAGATCGTACCGCGCACCTGCCGCACGGCGTCTGAACCGTTAATGTAAAGATTATGTAAAGATATATCTATAGCCCTTGTGCTATTCCCGTTTCTTATTTATAATTGTTTTCAATATTTTATTTTTGCTTATGAAAGGATAGAGACCATGGACGACGCCTCTGGTGACGCTGCCCGATCGTATATTTTTTTGCATTACGTCTTATTTTTCATATATTTACTATTTACAGGAAAATACAGGTATAGTCTGCCCTCAGCGGGAATGCAGGCTATACCTGTTTGTTTATTTTCAGAAGAAACGGAGGTTTTACATGATACTGCAATTAGAACACATTCAGAAAAACTATGGGACAAAGACCGTTCTGAAGGACTGTACCTTTTCCTTTGAAAGAGGGAAAATCTACGGTCTTCTGGGAAGAAACGGGGCCGGAAAAACCACTCTGTTCAACTGCCTTACCGATGAAGTCCGGGCGGACGCCGGAGAGGCATTCCTTATCGATGAAGACGGAAGTACAAAACCGCTGATTCCTTCGCAGGTGGGTTATGTCTTCTCCACTCCGATTCTGCCTGATTTTCTCACCGGCTATGAATTCATCCGTTTTTATATGGATATCCATCAGGGGAAGAGAACTCCTGAAAAGACCATTGACGAATATTTCGATATGGTAAAAATGGATAAGGAGGACAGACACAAGCTGATTAAAGGATATTCCCACGGAATGAAAAACAAGGTCCAGATGCTCTGTTTTATCATAGCCCGTCCCCCTGTTATCCTGCTGGATGAACCTCTGACCTCCTTCGATGTGGTGGTGGCCCTGGAAATCAAGCAGCTTCTGCGTGAACTGAAGCAGGATCATATAATCATTTTTTCCACCCACATTCTCCAGCTTGCCACAGACCTCTGTGATGAAATCGCGGTGCTCAGCGAAGGTAATCTGCAGCAGATCGATCATAACCTGCTTGCCGGCAAAGATTTCGAAGAGCGGATTATAGAATTGTTAAAGGATGATAATGCACATGAGTAATGTACTGAAACAGATAATATCATTGAAAACAACCCTCTGGGTAAACAGCTTTATCTATTATTTAAAGCGGCTTTGGCTTATCGGCAAATGGATGCCGGATTCCCTGTACTCCAATTACTCTCTGAAGCACAAGCTGTCGCTGGCCGCTTTCATCATACGCCAGCTTATTGAGCTTGCAGGCAAGCCGCTGTATCTGCTTTTCTTTGTCCTGGTACCCGGCCTGCTTCTGACCGAAAGCCGGCAATCCTTACAGGGACACTCTGTTTCCCTGATGGTTAATATATTATTTTTCCTGAACTGTATTCTGGGTTCTTTGGGAGACAGCCAGATTTTCGCTGTAACAAGGGATAAAATTACTATAATCAAATATATGCATCAGGATGCACGCAGCTATACGCTTGCCGCTTTGGCCTTGAAATATATTCCTTTTTTCCTTTGTTACCTGCCCTTTCTCATTCTCTTTATCAAGCTTCTGGGCGGTACTGCGGTACAGGGGTTCTTTCTTTGGATTATGCTGGCCGCTTTCCGTATGATGGGGGAGGCTTTTCAGCTTTACATATTCGACCGCACGGGCAAGGTTTATAACCGGAATATGGCTTGCAGCTGGACGATTATCGGAGTCGGTCTGATCGGAGGATATCTGCTTCCCTTCCTTGGAATCTGCTTACCGGCCTCCGTTCTCCTTCATCCTATCATGACGCTTCTGTACCTGATCCTCGGCGGCGTCAGCCTTTCCTATATTATAACCGGTTACCGGGAATACGAAAAAAAGCTGCCTCGTTCCATCGACCTGAATTTTCTTCTGTCTTCCATACTGAAAACCTCCTCCGGTTCCTCCTTCAAGGAAGTGGAAATACAGGAAAAGGATGTGGAAATTCCCCGTTCCTTAAGGCCGCATTCATCCTCGAACCAGGGCTATGCTTACTTCAATTCCCTGTTTTTTGCCCGGCACAGGCGGCAGCTGCTTCGGCCTGTATACTATCGTCTGCTGATAGTGGGCGCCCTGTTCGCCGCCTCCATCGTCCTGCTCGCTGTCAACCGGCAGGCGGCCCAAAACCTGAGCGCCAATATGACAACCCTTCTGCTGCCGTTCTTTGTCTATGTTATGTATTTCCTCACGGTGGCGGATAAGGCCTGCCGTGCGATGTTCTACAACTGTGACAAGGATATGCTGCATTATTCTTTTTACCGAAGACCGGATACTATATTAAGCATCTTCCGGATCCGTCTTCTGTATGTTTCTCTTTATGATGGTATCATAGCTGCAGCACTGTGCCTCGCGGCAATTTTATTCTGCCTGCTGTCCGGCACCAGTATTTTCACTCCGGATATGCTGCTGTTCTGTCTCACCATTTTGCTGCTGTCCGTGCTTTTTACGGCTCATCATCTTTGTCTTTACTATATTTTCCAGCCTTATTCGGAAAGCCTTAAAATAAAAAACCCGTTTTTTTCCATCATTAACGTGATCATGTATGTCCTTTGCTTTCTCTGTCTGGAAATCAGGGTAAAAGGCAGTTTCTTTACACTGGGGGTGCTTGTATTTACGGTACTGTATATCATGACGGCATTAATCCTGGTATACCGGAAGGCACCGGAAACCTTCCGGATCAAATAAGCAGACATCAGTCTGATGTCTGCCCGGCAACTTGTATCAAAACTGCATTATTTTGAAATTTTCAAAAACAATTCATTAATGCCTTCATAAAACCCGATCGTAACGATCGTTTCCTCATTCCCCATGCCGCTGTATACATATTTTTTAAAATACGGTGTGGATTCCATCAGCGGATTGGCGGCTTCATAAGGCTCCGGATCCGTAAGGCCCATATATCCGCTCCACCTGGCCGCAATCTCATCCGGATCCATATCCTCCCACACCCGGGAGGTGCGGACATAAAATTCATAGATTTTCCCGTCATCCGCGTCAATATAGGCATCGATCAGGCGGTTTTCCTTGTTGGCGTTTTTCTGGCTTGTGGACAGGCTCATTTTCCAGACCGCCACATTATTCTGAGGCTCCGGCACATCAATGGCGGAATACAGGGTGGCGTCATAAGATGCCGCGTCCACCTTCCGCACTCCGTCCGGCAGGATATCCAGTTCCTTCAGCATTTCCAGCCCCTTATTGCAGGCCTCATAAATTTCCTCACTGGTGATTTCCTTTCCGGAAGGCCCTCTGTGATTCACCACAAAAGCATAGGCCCCTTCCAGATCCGGGAAATCCACATTTTCCGCTTCTTTCCTTGTTAAAGCGTTCTGTTCGCTTTCCGGCAGGCTCTGGCTGTTCAGGCACCGGGACAGGATATACAGCTTTTCATTGCTGTTCAATGTATACCGGTAGCCTTCCGACGCGGATTCTACGGTCTGCTCATGGGTTTCATCCAGAATTGCCCGATCCTTATATTTAGCCAGGGCTTCCGGCCCCCATATGGAAAGCGCCATAATCAGAACCACAAACAGCAAAAAGGACAGGTTCCTTACTTTCTTTTTCATTCCTCTTCTCCTCGATCCGGCAGGACAAAGCTGATACAGGAGCCTTTCCCCGGGGTACTGTCAATTTCCAGCCTGCTTCCGTGCAGAAGCAGTATCTGCGTGCACAGAGCCAGCCCTAACCCGGCCCCGTTTTTGCTTCGGGAACGGGATTTGTCCACCATATAAAAAGCCTTGATAATATTTTTCTGCTCTTCCTTCGGAATGCCCACTCCCTGATCCTTCACGGAAAAACGGTAACCGTTTTCCAGCCGGGCGCCGGTAACCTCTATGGGGCTTCCCGGTTCAGAGGCTTTGCAGGCATTATCCAGCAGATTTACCAGGACCGATTTGATCAGGTTCGCCTCTGCCCACACCATCCCCGGTTCATAGGAAAAATGGAACTCCATATCCCGGTTGGTGACAAACATATTCTCAAGATAAGTGAACAGCATCTCCGCCGAAACCTTCTGGAAATCAATCTTTTCCCTTTTGGTCACAATAATTTCAAGGAGCCGCAGGGACATGGCCTCCAGACGTTTTCCTTCCGTATAAATATAATTGGCCGACATAAAGCTTTTTTCCTCATCCAGCTTCCGGGAACGAAGCATATCCGCATAGCCGATTATGGCGGTAAGGGGCGTTTTCAGTTCATGGGCAAAGGCCGCCACAAAATCCTCCCTCGCCTGGATTTCCTCCTCCAGCTTGCTGATATTATCCTCCAGCACGTTAGCCATCAGGTTAAAATCCATGGTCAGCTGCCCCAGCTCATCGTTGCTCACCTGCCTTGCCCGGTAGCTGTAATCTCCGGCGGACATTCTCTTGGTGGCTTTTGTGAGCAGCCGGATAGGCTTGCTGAGGAAGGAGGCAATCAAATGCATGATCACCGTCCCCAGAATCAGCATGATTATCGTAACCCTGCGGTAAACGGAAAAGCCCAGGGCTCTTTCCCGGAACACTTCCGACACATCCTTCATGGTTTCCAGATACAGGATCCGGTCCAGTGCATTCACGGTCATCCCGGTCTGGATATAATACCGGTCTTCCCGGCGTATCACCCGGTATGTCCTGGTATTTTCATCCGTCTGCTCCAGAATCCCCCCTTCGGCATCAAAACCGCTGCTGATATACAGCACATTTTTATGCTCGTCGGAAACCCGGAGCATACGGCTGGTATCGTGTCCGCCTGTTTCCAGGTTGGAGGCGATCTGCTCCACCGTATGATCCTGAAGCACATCGTATTTAGCCGGCACATTCAGGGCCGCCGTTTCAAAAGCAAAGCGCAGGATGCTGCTTTCATCCAAAGCCTGCTTTATCTCCCTGTCCAGGGAGGTTTCAAACACATAATTCACAAAATAAAACCCGCTGAATCCGAACGCCAGCGCCATTACAATCATCGTACACAGCAGCAGCTTTAAGGAAAATTTCATTATGATACCTCTAAGCGGTACCCTACTTTATATACCGCCACCAGACTGTGTTCCCATCCCAGCTTCCTGCGAAGACGCTGCACGTGGAGATCCAGGGTACGGCTGTCGCCGAAATATTCCCCCTCCCAGACCTTTTCATACAACGTTTCCCTGAACAGGGCCACGTTTTTATTCCGGATAAAAAGCACAAGCAGGCCAAACTCCTTGTTGGTCAGTTCCACCGGCTTTCCTGCCTTCGTCACTCTGTGCGCTTCCACATCCACGGACACATCCCCTGCAGTCAGGATCTGATCCGTTTTATTATATCGGCGCAGGACCGCTTCCACCCTGGCGACCAGCTCCACCACATCAAACGGCTTTACCAGGTAATCATCCGCGCCCAGCTTCAGCCCCTTCACCCGATCCCTCACCTCATGCTTTGCTGTGATGAAAATCACAGGAATGCCCATGGGCCTTATGTATTCCATAATGTCATAGCCATCGGCCCCCGGCAGCATGATATCCAGCAAAATCAAATCAAAAGGCTCGCTTTCAATAATATTCAATGCTTCCAGTCCATCCTGTACCGTCCTGCACTGATAACCGGATGCGGACAGGTTCAGATCAATCAAATCGCAAATCGGTTTCTCGTCATCCACTACAAGTATCTTTATCATCTGCGGTCATAAACTCCTTTCAAACGCTCCATCCCCAATAAGCCCGGGCCTTCTGTACCAGCCCCTCCATCGTATCGTCCTCGCTGCTTTTATACAGCTTCTTAAACTCCGTATCCTCGTAAAACCCGCCGGTCCTCTGGTAATAAATATCATAATCACTGACAATGACCTGCTCGTTGTTGTCATCCTCATAGCTGTAGCGTGCCAGCACCACAATATCCTTCAGCCCGTCTCCGTCTATATCCTTGCAGGTAATTCCCTTCAGCGCATAAAGATTGTCATAGTCCCGCATGGGCTGGAAGCTCCATACAATATATCCCTGCTCATTCACCAGATAAATCATAAACACATCATAGTCAGCCATGCTGTAAATCCCGGGCACCACCCGGAGCCTGCCCATCTTTTCAAAATTCCTCCAGTAACACAGCTCGGTAAAGATTTCAAACCCATTCTTCAGAAGCTCGTCCTGCGTAGTCGCCGTGTAAAGAAATTCCACGGAATTTCCGCCCCGGACAAAAGAGGTGATAAACCGGATGCTCTTATTCATGCTGAACCGGTTAATCTTATCCGATATTCTCCAGTCCCGGTAAAAGCCCTGTTCCTTCCGGAACAATACCTCCCCGACCTTGTAATCATCTCTGGAAAAGGCCTTGTTTTCATTTTTACAGGTAGTGATCAGCACAATATCCGTAAGCCCGTCCTCATCCACATCCTGAAAGGATACCGCCGCGATCCCCTGGTTGGGCTGCCGCAGTTCCCCCTTATTCCGGTTATTCGATTCCAGCTGATCCGTTTTGTATACAATATTTTCATCTTCATCCGCCAGGAAAATAGCCATCCGGTTATAATGGGCGTCCAGGGCGGGTATAAACAAGATCTCCCCATAGGTTTCCAGCGTCACCGGAAACACCTGGGAGCCTATAATATTAAAATCCTGTCCGGGTATATCCGATATCTTCTGTATTGACTCAAACCGCTGCCGGTACTCCTCATATCTTCTCTGCAGTTCCTCCGGACCGTCCCCGGAAGAGGCTTCCACCGAGGCGGGAACCTGTTCACCGAAGAGCGTTACCCCTGTAAAAAAGAAAGCCATAAGCAAAAGCAGACCTGTTCTGAACAAGCGCCGCCCTATCTTTCTTTTCAATCCGCTTCACCAACCTCCCTGTCCTCCGACGCCTTCTGAATCAGCCGCTCCGTCCCTTCCTCCGTATAAGATAAAAGACGGCCGAATTTCTTTGCGATCTCATAGCTTTTCTGTCTGGTATAGCCGCCATTTTGAATGACTACCCTCTGCTCTTCCTTCAGTTCAAAGTACGCGTCAAGTACCTCTTTACGGGCATAAAACAAATAATTATATTTCCCTTTGTTCAGTCTCTCCGGAAACAAATCCGTCAGAAAGGCTTCATCCTCCGCATAAAAATAAACTCCATATTTTTCACAAAGCTTCTTTACATCCTTCAGAAAAGAATCCCTCTCCTGCCTGGAATCGCAGGGATGACTCATAGCCAGGGTTTTCACCCCCGCTCCCACCATCTCGCAGAAGCAGTCCATAGCCCCCAAATGATAGGAATACGGATCCACCTTCCGTTCTTCCTCCCCATCCTCTTCATAAACCTCATACTCTTCCTTATCCAAAGACAGCGGAATTCCCGTTTTGCTGCTCACATTCACCCCGCCGTACCACGTACTGTCAACCTCAAAAACATCCCCAACCTGATATTCCGCCGAGAACTCATCATTCTTCCTTACTATCCTTACCCTCTGCTTATCCATCTTCGGACTCCTTATCGCTTTTATAAAACCATTCTAGCACTAAACCACATTGACAGGCAATTGCTTTTCCGCTCAGCAGGACAACACTATCCGGGGAAATTAAAGATTCCTTCCTGCCCGCCTCTGCCGCTATCTTCCGGTCAGCCCGTCCATTAGCAGCATGACGGTGTTGCAGGTATCCAAAAAGGCAATATCAGCGGCATACTCAAAATCCTTCTGATAATCCAGCCACTGTTTCTGCATAACCCCGCTTGCCTTGACGGTTTCCATAATTTCCTTATAGTGCCCCGTCACGAAAGCAGAACCCCTTTTTTCCGTTGTTGCAAGCAGCGCCGCTTTTAAAGTCTCCGGCCGGATATTCTTATATTGCAGCTTTGCCAGTATGTAGATATCATAATAGTCTCTGGAACGCGTATTCTGATCGCCCCTGGACAGTATAGTTTCCAGCTTTTCTGCCAGTACCGTTTCCAGATTATATGCCAGTATTGTAATGCTCCTTTCCTCCAGGAGAAGCTTAAATTTGTATTCAATTTCTTTTGGCATAATTTTATCGCCTGTGGTAATATCCAGCTTTAACGGGACAGACATCGGGGGATAATTTGCGGTTAAAGCAATGCGGTATCCTGTATATTCATCGCCTTCCCGGATTTTCCCAATATGCCTGAACGAAAATGCCACATCATCATTCAGTTCTATCTTACAGATTTCCTCAAACATTTCATGGATTGTCTGTTCACTTACAGGAAATCCCTTGATTGTGGCATCCATGTCCATTGTCGCCCTGGTATCAAGCCCGACCATAGCCGCAATCAGGAAACCGCCCTTTAGTATAAAATTCTTCTGGTATCTGGAAACAGACACTCGCTCCAGCAATCTTTCAAGCATAAAATTCTGCATCACAAGCTGCGCGGATATATGTTTCTCTTTTGCAAGATTTTTAATAACCGCCTTTAATTGCATTGCATTTTTCACAGCAGTACCTCCAGATAAGCTCTTAGTCTTTTCTCCACTTTCAATTTTTTTGCATACTCCGACAGCAAGGGTATATTTTTGTCCTGTCTTGCAGTATATCTTTTGAAAGCATCTGTAACAATCTGTATATCCACGCGGCTGTTGGGTCTTAAAATATCACAAAGGGTACGCTCCATACAGTACACTTTAACCTCGTTGCCACCAGGGGTCCGCAAAATGGTAATCCCCAAACCGTACAAAGTTTTCGCAGACTGCACACATTTGACATGATTCTCCTTTGGCTTTGCAAGATTATAGGAGGAAGGAAACGTCATATAATAATAATTCGGCGTCCTGTCCGTCAAATCCCATAAAAACAAAGCTGTTTCATGGGAAAAAATCCCTCTTCTAAAACGGCTCTGCAGATTCAGGAACTCATCCTCCCAAACTTCCGGCAAAATATAAATGCCGCGGGAGGGCCGTTCTAACTTTCCCCTGTCAACTAAGTACTTCAGATTTCCCCGTGAGAATCCGGCAGCAACAACCATTGCAGTAGTAACAATCCCGTTGTTTTCTTTTGCCATTTTGATAATCATTTCCATCGCTCCCACAAAAAATATCTCCCTTCAATTGACTTTCATGCTTATAATGTTACACTTTATAAGCATGAAAGTCAATATTCGAGTAATCCCCATACATACAAAATACCTTATCACTTTTTGTTCAATTTTTTCGGTGGCTTTAAGCGTAGGTACCAAAGGACAAGGAGGCAGGGCAAGTAACAGGAGCGGCACCATCGTCTGACGTACGGAATATACATAAATATAATAGTGATTCTTTGAGGAGGATTTTTATGTGTACTGCGATGACGCTGGAAACGGCGCAGGGGGAAGTGTATCTGGGGAGGACCATGGATTTTTCCGTCACTTTGGATCCGAGCCTTTATTTTGTTCCAAAGGGGTATCGGTGGGGGAATCTGGCTGCTACGCATACGGTCCGGAACCAATATAGTTTTATTGCGGTGGGGCAGGATGCTTCTCCGGTTGTTTTTGTGGATGGGGTGAATGAAAAAGGGTTCGGGGCGGCCGTTTTGTATTTTCCGGGTTATGCGTATTATGATCCTCTTGATTCCGGGCAGGATACGAGGCCGCCCATAGCCTCGATTGAGCTTATGCATTTTCTTCTGAGTCAGTGTACGGATGTGGATGACGCGGCAGAGATTCTTCGTACGATCCGGATCGTGGGGATGGAGGATCCTGTTACCGAATCGGTTGCGCCGCTTCATTGGATCATGGCGGATAAAAGCGGCAGGTGTGCGGTCATTGAGAAGACAAAAGAAGGACTGTTCGTAATGGATAACCCGATAGGGATCCTTACGAACAGCCCGGATTTTTCGTGGCAGATAACTAATCTGAGAAATTATAGCAACCTTTCACCCTGGCAGATGCAGGATAAAAAATGGTGCGGGGTACAGCTGCCTCCTTTCGGGCAGGGAACGGGCGGCTTTGGGCTGCCGGGTGACTATTCTCCTCCGTCACGTTTCGTAAGAACGGCTTTTCAAAAAAGTCATGCGGATTCATGTTCCACTCCGGAGGAGGCTGTCATCACAGGGTTCCATCTTATGGAAAATGTCAGCATTCCGAAAGGGGTGGTCATGACGGACAGGAATACAGCGGATTTCACTCAATACACCGCCTTCATCAGACTTTCCACTCAAGAATACTTTTTCACTACCTATAATAACAGGCAGATCACACGGGCAGCTATGCCTGGCATCCGGGAGGAGGAACCTGCAATCCGATCTCTTGGGAAGCTGATACGGCCGATTACGTTTGACGAGTTTCCGGGGTAGTTTTCATAAGACTTCCCTTTTTCGGCTGCCGGGAGAGGATAAACACATGTGACGGACAGGACTTCCTACCTTAATTTAGGTAATATATCACTCAGTATCCCCACGGCCTGGTTCAGTCTCATGATATCTTCTTCCGTCAGCTGTTCTTCCAGGCTTTCTATGAAGGCCCTGTTTTTTGTGTAATAGGAATCCAGATAGGCTACCGCTTTGGGCGTCAGACGGATACAGACGGATCTGCGATCCTCCGCATGCTGCACCCGTTCCACAAATTCGCATTCGCACAGCTTATCCACCAATTTCGTGACCTGCTGTTTGGGAACCTTCAGTTCATGGGCCAGTTCCGTCATGGTCGCCAGCCCCCGCATCCGGAGTGTCTGAAGGCAGTAATAGGTTTCCAGGCTCATCTCCCCGTTCAGCTTTTCCTTGAAAGGCCGTACCAATCTGGAATGCCAGTCCGGCATTACCTGCAAAAGCTTATATACAAACATTTCCGCACCCTTCTCTGATTTCATCCTTTCATTCTCCCTATCCTTTTCTTCCCGTTGACAAAAAATAAGGGAAGTGCTATTCTAGTAAATTAGTAAACAAAACATGACTATCATCAATCTATGATTGTTTCTTACGATTATACAGGAATTTCTTTTTCTGTCAATCCTCTGAAAGATGTTAATTTATGAAAGAAAGGCGGTAATTCATGAGTACCATACGAAAAATCGGAGAAAAAATAAAGTCTGGCTTTCGCTTCAATACGCTGAGCTTTCTCTTTATTCTTGTTTATATTAATTTTTTTACCTTCCTCTTCGGGCAGGAAAATTCCATTGTAGCCGTTATATTTACCATTATGATGTCCGCCTCCATGGTGCGCGATCTGACCGCCACACCGGTGAGGCATCTGTGTATCCAGTCACTGGTTCTGGTATGGATGGCGCTGGCAGCCTTCTGGGTAAATACCCTGCCGGTTCCTCTGGCATTTATCATCCATTTTATCACGCTCCTGCTGATATTGTATTCTTTCACCTACGAATACTCCAGCAATATGTATTTCCCCTATATTTTATCCTATCTGTTCCTGATTTTCCTCGCTCCCATAAGCGCGCAGCAGCTTCCTAAAAGAATATGGGGCATGCTTTTCGGAGCGGCTTCCATTCTGTTGTATCAGTGGTTTATGGGACGGAACCGAGTGGCGGAAACCGCCAGGGATGTGTTGTGTGAAATGACAGATGAAATTCGGAATTATATAGCCTTCCGGCTGAAGGAACAGTCCGAGCCGCCGAGGCCTTCCGGCATACGCAGCAAGCTTTACAGTCTGAGCCGGACGATATATGATCGCAGAAAAAAGGCTCTCTGTATCAGTGATGCCGGTTTTTCCATGTTTTCAGCCGGCTGCGGCCTTGAGCATCTGCTGTTTCTTCTGCATGAGCTCCCGGAAAGGCTTTCCGATGAAGAGGAACAGCTTCTGGCCGGAATGTCAGACTGTCTGGAAAAATACCAGGCCTTTCTCCGGCAGGAATCCGGGGAACTGCCCCCGCCCTCCTGTTCTTCTCTTTCCGGAGCGGAGGGGGAACATATGCAGGCGCTTTCTGAATGCCTGAATAATATTTACGCCAGCCTTTGCCATATGACGGATCCCCAGGAAAAAAAGCATTATCACAGAACGCTTCTTTCCCTGAAGCTGCAGCTGACAGCCGTGTTGGACATCAGCCCCGTGAGAATTGTCTACGCTCTCCGGACCGCGCTGCTTCTGGCCTGCGCCACCCTGCTTGTGCAGCAGCTGGCGCTGCCCCACGGAAAATGGCTTTTGTTCACGCTGGCCTCCCTGTCCCTTCCTTACGCGGACGATGTGCCGGCAAAGACGAAAAAAAGGATCAGCGCCACCCTCATAGGAGGGCTTGTATCCGTTATCATTTATTCCCTCGTTCCTTCCGCCTCAGGACGCACCGCCGCCATGATGCTCTCCGGCTATCTTTCTTTTTATTTTACAGACTACCGGGAAACCTACGCCTGCTCTACCGTGGGCGCCCTGGGAGGCGCTGTTTTCATGGAGGCCTTCCGTTTTCCTGATATAGCGGGCATTTTTGTCATCCGCCTGGGCTATATTCTGGCCGGCGCAGCAGTCGCATGGCTTGTCAACTGCCTTATTTTCCCGTACAGCCGGGCCAGGGCCACCAGGCAGCTTTGGACAAAATACAAAACCATTACCGAACATCTGGTGAAAACAGGGAATCCGGCCACGGGTGATCCCCAGCTCTATTATAACCTGCTTATCCGCTCCTGTATGATCGAGGATAAGCTCCTCCAAAACGGGGAGCTGGAAAAATGGGAGGAACTTCCGCGGCTGCTCGACCAGTATCGGAAACAGCTTTATCAGTTAAGCAGATCCTGATATATTTCCAGATCGGAATCTTTAAATACATTAAATACGATCTTCGTCATACGGATATCCTTTTCCAAAAACTCTCTCACCGTTTTTACCGCGATTTCAGCCGCCGGACGGTTGGGAAAATGAAAGACTCCCGTTGAAATGCAGCAGAAGGCAACGCTTGTGATTCCGTTGGCCGCTGCCGTTTCCAGGCAGGAGCGGTAACAGGAGGCAAGAAGGCTCCTGTCTTCTTCACTCACCCGCCCCTGTATTACAGGCCCTACCGTATGCAGTACATAGGAACAGGGAAGATTATAGGCACGGGTCAGCTTCGCGTGCCCGACAGGCTCTTCATGTCCCTGCCGGTTCATCAGGGCATCACACTCCAGACGGAGCTGAATCCCGGCAAAGCTGTGGATCGCGTTGTCAATACAGGCATGGCAGGGAATGAAACAGCCTATTAATGCGCTGTTTGCCGCATTTACGATGGCTCCGACTTTTAATGCGGTAATATCGCCCTTCCACAGAGAAATACGCCCATCCGCCTTCACACCGGGCAGAGTCATTCCGTCGCATATTCCCCGAAGCCGGGACTCTTCCCGGAGATATTCGTCCTGTATCTGCAGAAAAGCTTCCGAAACAGGCTTCGCAGGCCGGACGTTCATCAGGGAACGCAGCAGTTTTTTTTGTTCCTCCGGTGTTTCCGGGATCGTGAGTGCGCCGTATTCCGGCATATCTGACTGAAGCTCTTTAATCAGCCAGCATCTTTTTTCCGTCTGATTCATTGTCTTTCTCTCCTTCCTTCAAAACCTCCGAAATCACCTTACAGATATCCCCGTTTATACACAGGGAACGCTCCCTGATTTCTTCGGGAGCCAGGGCTTCCCCCAGATTAATGCAGACATATGATGCCCGGGGATTCTGCCACGTCAGCTGCCAGAAGGGATATTTAATGATCCCCGGCGTATTCATCCCCACGCCCAGCTCCAGGAACAGAACCTTTTTCCCGCTGTTTTCCCGGATAAAGCGTTCATACCCTTCTGCCGTATGATGCCATGCCTCATCCTCCACAAAAAAAATGTCACACCGCAGATTCACCTCCATATCTCCCCCGCATACCGGACATTTGGGAACCAGTTCGGAAGGGATGCGGCAGTTTTTCTGCCGGGCGAGCATGGCGCGCACCTGCCTTTCATTATCATACAGCTTTTTGTGGCATGCTTTTTTACACTGAAACAGGCCATAATCCCCCTGTACGGCAAAAATCCGGGATTCCTCAAAACCGGCAAGGCTGAACTGGTGATCCACATTCGTAGTGATAACGAAATAATTTCTTTCCTTTACAAGGGAAAGCATCTGCGTATATGCCGTACCGGCAGGCTGGTCATAACGATTGTAATAAATGTGCCTGCTCCAATAGGCCCATTTTTCCTCCTGCGACGCAAAAGGATAAAAACCGGCCGAATACATATCCGTCATTCCATATTTTTCGATAAACTCCCGGAAATGCTCCTCAAAACGCTTTCCGGAATATGTGAAGCCCGCCGCTGCGGACAGGCCGCTGCCCGCACCGATAACGACTGCTTCCGCCTGTTCCAGGCATCTGTGAAGCTCCTTCTCCGACTCTGTCACAGCATCCTGCTTTTTTGTCTCTGTCATACAATACCTCCCGGTTCTTATGCAATTGCAATACTCTGGGGACTTGTTTTTATCCTCTTTAAAATATATAATAGAGCAGTACATACTATAAGGCATATACATCCGGCAATATACTAAAGGAGGTCTCTATCATGGAAAACATGAAAAAAATTCCTGACTGCCCTGTGGAAATGACCCTGCAGCTTATTGGCGATAAATGGAAGGTTCTCATCATCCGCGACCTGCTCTCCGGCACCAAACGCTTCAGTGAATTGATGCGTTCCGTTACCGGAATTACACAGAAGGTACTCACCAGCAATCTTCGCTCCATGGAGGCCGCCGGGCTGCTCACCCGCAAAGTATATCCGGAAGTTCCCCCTAGAGTAGAATACACGCTTACCGAAACAGGCTACAGCCTGAAACCCATTATGGATTCCATGGTGGACTGGGGAACCTGGTATAAAAATCATATCGCATCCGCTTCTCCGGAAGAAGATTAGATTCTTCCGGAGGAGAAATCCCTCTGCCCGATGCCGCCTTGTTCAGACAGACACCGGGCTGCTGCTGTCAGAATTCATACGGCGGATTTCCAGAGAAATCCGCGATGACCCCATGCGGATCCTCCAGATAAAACACTTCAAAAATCGGATTGTCAGCGGTTTTATACTGCCCTTTTACAATCGGATTATCCATACAGGCTTCCTTTACCTGCATGTCATTTTCAAATACCGCTTTCCCGTGTACTCTGATCCATGCATAGGAAGAGTCGGAAACACAGACTTCAATCTCAGGATTGGCCTGCATGTCTTTATAAACATCTTTCTGGCTGTTCGTACAAAACCACAGTCTGCCTTCCTTTTCAAAACAGAACATAAACGGACGGCATTTTGCCTTTCCGTCCCTTCCTACGGTCGCGAGGTACTGTACCGGATTTGCCTTAAAAAATTCAACTGCTCTATTCATTATTTTCTGCCCTTTCTCATACTTATACTGCCTGTTATGCATCCGTTATCGGAATGCAGTTATCCATGCCGCGTCCGGCATGGCTGAGAGAACCGGCCGTTCCTTATACCCGAATTATAGGCCGGATGGATAACGGGTGCAAGAACGTACCTGAAAGTGGTATAAGTACCAAAAAGTAAGATAGGTACCAAAAAGTAATATAAGTATCCAAAAGCAGCATAGGCACCAGAAAGTAACTATATGGATTTATCTTACTTCTCCGCGGAATTTGTTTATCGGTTTATAGCTGTGTCCTCCATTCCTTCCTGAACTTTGCCGGCGTAATATGCTCCCGATCTTTGAAAAGGCCGATAAAATGGGAGGTCTGATTCACACCGCAGGCATAGGCGATTTCATTGACGGAAAGGTCTGAATATTTCAGAAGCTCCTTTGCATAGGACAGGCGGAGTTCAATCTGATACTCATGGGGCGAGATTCCCACATAACGGCTGAACTCCTTGATCAGGCAGAATTTATCCATGTGCAGCATATCCGCAAGCTCCTGAAGCATTACCTTTTCCCGGAAATGCTGTTCCAGATATTTTTCCGCGGCTCTGATTCCTGACGGAATGAGAATGGCCTGTCTTCCCTCCGTGGTATTCCGGGCGATCAATTCTGTAAGAAGCGTCCCGATCAGGCCTCCGGTGCGCACTTCCGTAGTCAGCTCCCTCTTCCGGTTTATGGACAGGATCTCCCTGAACAGCCCTTCCGTCCGTTCCTTCTGCCTGATATCCAGTATACGGAAGCCATTCTTAACAAATTCCTCATAATATCCCAGTGCATTTCCCCCATTGAAATGCAGCCACAGAAATTCCCAGTTTTTCCCTTTTACCGTATGGTATTCATGGTGTTTCATACAATGGATAAAAAAACAGGTTCCCTCCGTCACCTCATACTCCTGCCCTTCATAGCTTAAACGCCCTTCTCCCGATAAGGTATAGAGTACCAGAAAGGAATTCAGACTGGCCCTCTCCGTAAAATACGGCCACACCGTTTTGAAATATCCGGCTTCCTGCATATAAAAATAAAGGCTCCTTGCCGTCATACTGGGTGTGGCAAACAGCCTGACCGAATCCTCCGACCATGTGTAAGAGGCTCTTTCCAGATAATGTTCTTCCTTTTTCATTTTGCCTGCTCCCTATGGGTTATCGTACACACCCGCCCTGTGCTCCGCAGCTTCTGCCGGCCGGATTTCCTCCCCTGTGGGGCTGTGTACCCTGCAAAGGCCTTGTAAAAACGCCGGTCCTTAGATTGCGTCCTCTGCAATCTTAGTACCGCTGCGTTTT
>OGYI01000344.1_pt1 | contig 59658 bp, 76 predicted proteins | sample 1576521 | NCBI WGS metagenome assembly OGYI01 (sample SAMEA3541484, study PRJEB24748) | human gut metagenome | biome: human gut; feature: human-associated habitat; material: faeces | place: China | collected 2012
GGAACATGGAAATAGTTTGCCTATCGCTGTTTCTGACTAAAATGCTTATGGATATATGTAAACCATTCTGTAATTAATACGAACACTACAACTTAGCTTTTGCGAAAAATACTGATATAAGTGCCCTTGCCAAATTTCTGCCCCTAAAAAGCGTGTATTCGTAGCTTCATTATCACCGTTATATGTATTTATATTGAGTCGGGTTGTGCTATATGAATCACCAAAAAATTCCGCTATCTTATTTGTGTCAAATAAGCGTACATAATCCGTGCCTTGAACTTCTTTGACAATACTGCCGGATACAATTTTTATTTTCCCGCCACACAGGGTGTATATCTGATAGTCAGTATTATTTTTTATAATTTGTATTGTTTTGCTATTTAATTCAGCAATCTCTTTCTTCAGAGCATCAATACATGGGGCGACTTCAAACACTTTTTTGACTTCTGTAATATTAAGTCCATCAATAATAACTTGGTACATTGGCATGTCTGCCACATAATCACCAGCCTGAATATCTCCCTCTGTATATTCGGGAACTACCGGGTTTGATTCCGCCGGTGTTCCCTGGATAACTTTCAAGTCAAGACCTTCTGTTCTATTGTCTTGGTTCTTTTCGTATCTAGCAACAATCAAGTCAATACGCTTCATTCCCTGACTACCATTGATGATAGTAAGAGAGTCATATGTATTTTTCTTGATTGATGCTGTGCACCCTTGATGCATCAACACACCGTCTCTGATTTTAATTTCATTGTTGGAAGATACCTCTGCTGCCAACTGCATTCCAGTCTGCAGTACATAAGATTCTTCTCCCACAACTCCAATATTTACATCTCTATCCTGTTCTGATGTTACATGGGGCTTTCCTGTATATCCTGTAATTATTTCCATTATGTCTCTCCTTCCAGTTTATACACTACTTTTTCTTTCCCGGAGGATATTGTCCATATCTTTCGACCAATCGGTTTCTTCATGCTAATTCCGGTCAAATAATCTTTTCCTCCAACAATATCTCCTAGATCGATATTTCCTTCCAACTTAGTCATGGTCATGTTGTAAGACATACTTGACTTCTTGCTTTCCAGTTCCTTAATTCCATTCTTAATCAGGTCATCTCTTTCTGATCCGCTGCTATCATATATAGCCGCAATTTCCTCTGCTCCCTTAAAATATTGCTGAGTCTCCGAAATTGTACCGTTCTGATCAGTGTATAGATGTATAACCAACCTGTCCTTTAAATCCCCTTTTCCAAGACAAATCAGATGGTTGATTCCGCGCCGGTTATCGTCAGTTATGAAATTCATGTTATTATCATTGGTCAGCTCATACTCTGATGACAGATCGTTGATTGGAACAGCACTCACTTTCACATATCCGGCCATACCAACATCACCTTCTTGGTATCTGATATCCAGTCGATATCCTACTGATTTCAACATCTTAACCAGTCCAGCATGCAAGGTACAATACCGGTCAAATTGATAATTGTTCACTGTAACACCCGTATCTGCAGTAACGCCATAAAAGAGTCCAGGGAACTCAGCTTCAATCTTGGATTTTATGATTGAATTAAGTTCCCCAGATGCTGTTGCGTAATCTTGGCCACTTAATGGCTGTATAATCTTTTTGGTCATCATTCCACGCCAGGTATCTCCTTTTGCACGGATTACATTGGTGCTTGTATCGGTGCTGATTTCTCGGACAATTCCGCCATACTCAGTATCCGGTGAAAATACTCTAGTTCCATATCTAATAGACCCATCCCAATTCCAACGCTTAAGCTCAATCTCAAAATCATTAATACTGTCGGCTTCATCAGCTCCGACTTCGAAATCTATATTTGCACCCTGGACATAGCCGATCTGCCTTCCGTATTGATCTGTTTTGATGAGATCCATTCCGGTACACTCCTTTCTTTGTACACCACAATGTCAAAACCGAATTCTCCGCTCCAACTTATTAAGATATCTCCTGCCGGAATTTCTGCAAATATAGAATTACCGGTTGCTTTCTTGTAGAAAATGTTCTGCTCTGTACCATTAGCAAGTCTTTTTATGATTGTTTTTTTACGCGAATCAATAACAATATACTCATGTGCTTCAAGCGTATCGTATACTTGATAGACCCGCCAGGCAATGGTAATTCTTGGATTCGCACACGGGCCATAGATAGTCATCTGAAAATTGCTACTTCTGTAATGATCTACATACCAATGCTCTGTTCCGGATAATGGTTTTGAATAGTCGTATTGATAATCATATGGATAATCTAAAAAGTTATAAATTCCCCCCTTGTCCGCGCTATCCGGATAGAAGCTCTTAGATTCTTCCTCTGCCCACATAGGATATGGACAGTAGATACCGAGTTCCATGTCTGTCCAGCAGTTCCGGGTAGATGACACTTTGCTGGACATATCCTTAATATAACAATCAATATAATAGTTTCCAAACCATATGCGCCCTGGAGTAAGATTTACAACGTCATACTCAAAGCAGTTTGTCAACTCGTCCATCTTGGCTTTGCGTTCTTCCAGTGGTCCACGGAATGTTAATGTGATTTGATATGTTTTTGGTTCTTTTTCAAACCCGTATACATCTGCTCCAATTTCCTGATTTGTAGTCATTGGTTTCCATTCATAATCGTGGAAGTAACCGGACGTTGGTCTCATCCGGTCACCCACAAGATTGTATTCTTTTCCATTAGAACATACATATTTGATTTCTATCATTCGAATACAACCCCCATATCTCTTAATGCTCGAATCAGTTCTCGTTCGCTTACATCTCCACTTGGTTTTCCATCTATAATCGCAATAATTGCTCTTAATAATGCAATTAAAGTATCAAGTCGACTTGCCGTCTCATTTCCTGATGTTCTGGAGCTGTTTGCTGTTCCCTGTAAATCATAATTCAGATTTGTATTTGTAAATGGGCTTGTAGCAATGTCCTGTAATTTAGAGACTGCTGAAGTAATAGAAGGAAGCTCTCCTATAATTCCTTTTGCAAAACCAGTGTCAATCATCTTTCCGACATATATACCCCAACGAGAAGGAGAATGGATTCCGAAGAACGACAGTACATTATCCTTAAAACTTCCAAGCACTCCCTTGACAGCTTCCCACAACATATGTCCTGCATTTCTAAGTCCATTCGCAATTCCCTGGATAATATTGTGACCAATAGTCCCCCAATCAACATTTGAAAACGCGCTTCGAATTCCAGAAATAATTTGAGGAATCTGAGCTATAAGGCTTGGGATTGCTCGAATTAATCCAGCCGCCAACTTTCCAATAATCTCAATACCAGACTGCAGAACCTGCGGTAGATTCTGTCCGATTGTTGCCGTCATTTTTGCCACTGCTTGAGCTGCAGCTGTTGCAATCTGTGGAAGATTATTAATAATTCCATTAACTAGATTGAGGATTAGTTTTCCTCCTGCTGCTAATACAAGTGGTAACGCCGACCATATCGCATTTTCAAAATTAGCCATCAGTGTTGCTGCCATCGAAATTAATTGAGGAATATTCTGCAATATTCCATTTGCAATATTAGTTACGATTTCAACACCTTGTTGTAATAACCCTGGAAGATTCGTTTGGATTGCAGTTGTAATCTGTAGCAGCATTCCGTTTGCCATTTCGTATAGCTGTGGCAATGCGGTTTGGAATTGTGTTGCAATCTCTGGCACAAATTGCATTAATGCAGTTGCCAATTGTGGTGTAGCAGTCTGTATAAATGTTACTAACGCCCCAGGAAGTGCAGAAATTACATTCCATACTGCAGGAAGTAAATTCCCAACAAGAAAAGTTGTCATCGTCTCTGCCAGTGCTGACAAAGCTGGTTTTATGTCCATTCCAAGAGCAATTTGACCCATAACATTTTGCGCTGCGGACTTCATGGAGGCGAAAGAACCGAATATGGTTGTTGCCGCTTCCTTAGCTGTTGTTCCGGTAATATCCAACTGCCCTTGAATTACATGAATAGCCGAATATACATCCGACAAATTGTTGATGTCGTACTTTACACCCGTAATTTTTTGAGCATCAGCAAGCAGGCGTTCCATCTCCGTCTTAGTACCACCATAGCCTAATTTCAAGTTGTCCAACATGGTATAATTTTGTTTTGCAAATCCTTGATAGGCGTTCTTAATGTCTTCCATGTTGGTTCCCATTTTATTGGCATTATCAGACATATCGGTCATAGCCATATCTGCTACATCTGCCGCCTTAGATGTATCATTGCTTAAGCTTGATAAGAGGCTTGCGGAGAAACTTGTGGTCAATTCCATGTAATCGTTCGCGCTCATACCGGCTGTCCTATAGGCTTCCGCAGCATTCGCCTTAACCTTGTCAGCACTATCCTTGAATAGTGTCTCAATTCCATCAAGACTTTGCTCAAGATTTGCGCCCTCGCTGATTGCTGATCCTAATGCCTTTCCAATTGCTGCAGTAGCAATAATTCCTTTTAACTTTCCGACTAATTTACTTCCAAATGAAGCCCCCGCCGGTTCTGCCTCTGGGTCTATTGCCTGTTGAATTTTTCCACTGATTCCCTGTGCAGACGGAATAATCTGCACATATGCTTTTGCAAGTTCTGTAGCCACTACTTCTCACCTCCTGTCAGTCGTCTCCACTCATCGTCAAAGTCTTGTCCTGTATCAAACGTTTCGATTACGCTTTCTGTAGTTTTCTTTTCTCCCATCAGCGTCTCTACCAATGATTTTGGACGATTAATTCCTTTTGCGCCGTCTGAACTATTCAGCCATGCAATTGCCCTCGTATTATCAGCAACCAGCGCCAATAGTGTTTGGTCTGTTGTAAGTTTTGAATCAGATATTCTCATTCCGATTCTTGAATCAGGCCTCAACCCACACGCAAAAGTCCCCACCGTCCGTAACGGAAGGGACTTATAGTCATAAATGCGATATGTTTCTGCAAAATCACAAATCAACGCCTCTTCATCTACGTTGATCATGTGGGCGAGGGCTAAGAGTTTTTTACTTGAGATCCTTTGAATATTTGTATAATTTCTTCAATCATTTTTGAAGCTGGAACCCTTCCATTTTCCTTTCTTACGTGGTCCTTAAGTGCTTCTATTTGTGCATCTCCAAGGAGTTGTCTTGCAGTCCCTGTAATCTTAGAGGCATCTCCATTATCAATGTCGCACAGGTTTTCCAATAATTCATAATCATCTAGAGCATCTGGCGGTAAAGTGTACCGAAACCCGCTTTCTGTTGTTCCTGTAATTGCTGCCACTTCATTTTTTTCTGTATTCATCTTACTTCCCTTTCTTTACGATATACTCATAGTGAGTCTGTCCGCTTGAATCTGGTGTAGCCTTGAGTGTTGTCTCATATCCAATAGCTTCGCTGTCTTTATAGACAATATCTGCTACCTCTGTAACTGCTGCCGATGGAATCACAATTCGTTTTAGCGCTTTCTTCAAAATCATGTCGACTACCCAGGCGCACGCTTCCGCCTCGCTATTATTAGCTTTTACTGTGATCCCTTCTTCTAATGTTCCAGTTACATTTTCGTCTCCATATACAGCCTTTAAAACTTCGATATTTGTGATTTCGAGTAACTTATATTTAAAACTGTCTTCTTTGCTTGTTTGCAAATCTAGAACAGTGTCGCCGCCCCACGCCTTCACGTTATCTGTCTCGGGGCTATTGGAATTTGTGATTCCATCTTCCGAACAGTATCCCAGCTCCTTAAATGCTGCATCAAGTTCTGTTTTGGCATCAGTCGGAAGCGTGGTTCCTAATGGCGCTCGATGGATTGCTCCACCGATTTTCGGTTTTCCTGCACTTACATGTTCTGTGTTCATCTTATCCCTCCTAATAATGGACGATATCATATACTGCCTGATACCGATATTTTTTTCTGGCAGTATCGGTATAGTTGTAATCTGTATTAAGTTCACACTTACTGATATCGTCCAATTCGATTATTTTTTCCATTGCTTCTTTTACCCGCTCATTGAGCGATGCCGCCCCGTACAGGGACGTAGAATAAGACTGGACTGCCAGAGTTGCCCGTTTTATATGGTTTCCTGTGCTAGATCCAGTCTTTTCAATCAATACATATTCATTTCCAAGATCATCCTCTTCTTCCAATCTAACCGGTATTCCAAGACTGGACTGCAGATAATCCTTAACGATTTTTTCCACCATGTTTTCCAACCGCCTTCAATAATCCGTTATTACCGTCATCTCCGCAGACTTTCACAACTGCTCGCGTCTGCGCTACATATGCTTCTGTTTCTGATGCACTGGCTATCTTATTCGCATGATCCACAAGTATCGCCTGCATTTCCGGTGACTGCATTAACTCTCTAACACCGGCACGGTTCAAAACAATCTTCGTCTTACCCATATAACGCTACCTGCCATTTTTGATTCCATTCTAACGGGATATTCTCTTCAATGCCTTGTTGTGGAAACCCAATCACTTGCCAAGACATTCCGAAGAAATCCACCCGGCAATCCTGCCAAGTGTGATTGTCTCCTTTCGGAATCGCAATATTATATACCACTTTCTTTCCGGTCAGATTTAATGCGTCCAGAATTTCCGTGGTCGATGCCGGAGCTACAAGCACATTCTCAATTGTCACTGGTATTTCTTGGTGTAGCGGGCGATCAAATTCATCTTTTCCAATTACTGTCTTCTCATACAGCGTTACTGGAATTCCCTTGATCATCGATGCCATAAATATCCATCACCCCAACTTTCTGTCTTCTAAGACCTAGTCTGGATAACTCGGATTTCTTAATGAATAAACCGCCTCCAGGAATCAGATATGTTCCTGTCACCGAATAGCCCAGCGCTGATTGAGACATCTGTGTCATTGGCTCTGTGTCTGTCGATGTCATAAGTGTACGCGCTACCACGTCAACAGTCACAGATTTCGCAACATTTCGCAACGCCTCATTCTGTTCAATCATATTATCCAAATCTTTTCCAACCTTGTTGGCTTCATATCTTAGAGAATCCGAGACAACTGTCAGAAGCTTCTCTGCCTTGCTGTACTCGGATTCCTTAAGTTCACGCCACAGGATAGATATATCTTCTAGTGTAGCGAATGGATCCATTATTCTGTGCCCTCTTGTGCATCGTCTTCGGAATCGCCTTCCGCTTTGTTAGCCTTCTGCTTTTTGGATGGCGTTTTTTTCTCCTCGGATTCTTTGTCGGTAAAAGGTTCCCAGTTTTCGCCGGAAACCTTTGTACTTGTCTCAATTATTGCACCCGTTTTTGTATTTTTATACTTCATACTATGCCTCCTTAATTCTTGCAAACCATTCTGGCACCAAGATTCCCCATCCCAGATATACTTCTGCACGGATATAGATCTGACCATATCCTTTTAAGTCTTTTCCTGAGTTGTCCGGATCACCATACTGAATAATTTCCATAGGAATTTCCTTTGAATATCCCCATTTAACCGCTCCCTGGAAGTCTCCAATAATACCGTGGTCTTTCGTTGTTCCGCTAGATACAGTTTTGTTGACGCTTGTCGGTATTCCATTAAACGTTGCAGGTGATGCTCCAAATGCAAATTCCGGATACTGCTTGATTCCATTCGCTTTGACTTTTGCCATCGATGATCCGAACGTCTTCGAAAGCGCGAGTCCTGTTACATCTCCTTCAGAACCATCTACTACCGCAATCGCATCTTCCAGATTTGTATCCGGTGTTGCTGACGCATAATCTACAGTTTGCGTAACCTTCGCATCAAAATGATTGTCTCCAATTACAGCAGATGCTGTTCCCGTTCTTGGGTTAATACCATGCATAGCTGCAAGGTCAAGTCCTTTCGCTACTTTCTTCGCAAATCCATCATTAAACGCTGTTAAAATATCCAACTGCTCTTCTTCTGTAGCAGTCATAAATTCATCAGAGATTCTTGCACCATATTCAAACTTAACCGGTACAATTTTAACTGGTGCGATAGCAATACCGCCTTCGGTTTTCTTTCCATTCTCTGCGACAATATCAATTTCATTGTCCATAGAAAAAATCATTTCTTTCAATCCATTGAATGGAATCGGTGTCTGACCACATAATGCAGCCAGTGCTGACTTCCCTTTTACTTTTGTAATAAGATCTTTGACCAGTGTAGGGTCAAACATTGTTCCTTTTGATGTTGCCATATTTTTTTATTCTCCTTTCAAACTAGCCAGCATACCTTTCATTGCTGTCTTTTTGTCATCAATTTTTTGTGGATCTCCTCCTGCAAGTGGAGGAACATCTTTTTTTCTCAAGAATTTTGCCATTGTCTCAGCATCTTTCTTGATTTCCTCTTCATCAGATCCACTTAATCTACCTGCAAGTTCATATGGGATTCCATTTTCATGTGCAATTCTCATCTTGAGAGAACTGGTCTCGTATCCCTTAATCTTGCCCTGTGCCTCTTCAAGCTGTTTCTTGTATCCGAGGTTCTTTTCTCCATCACCGTTAATTTCCTTGTTCAACGCTGCAATCTGCTGTTCAAAACCATCGGATCTTGCTTTTAAAGCATCATAATCTTCTGCTTTTTTCTTGTAACCATCAAAGCCTTCATATTTTGCTTTCACTCCCGCAATGCGCTCTCCGATTACTTTATCAAGCTGCTCCTGTGTTGTAATTGGTGTAAATTCTGCCATTTTGTTACTCCTTTCTCCATTAACCGCTGGGTTGCGTAATATGTAAAAAGACACCTTAAGGTGTCTCTTAACAACTAACTCTTTGTTTTCTTTTCTTCGTTTTCGTCTCACTGCACGCCCAGTATGCAAGTATGATACTGTCAAGCAACGCAATCTCCATCTCTTCTTTCATTGCCTTGTAGCCAAATCCACCATTAGTTCCTATTGTTCTTTTTTCACAGTTGCTTACTACCTGTACTAATGATGGCTGCCCGGAATGGATAATATTTTTTTGATATAGCCCTTGTTCAAACGAGGCATTCGCGGCAATGATTTCCTTCACTGTCGGAAGGTGTGAATTTTTTATACCACAATCTTTCATTTCATTTTCCATTAACTGTTGTCCTGATGCTCCATCTATAATCACCTTTCTCGCTTTCCAGTTTTTCAAATATGCTAGTATCCATGTATCACCTGCACGTACTTCACGACAATCGATACACTCTAAAAATATCTTGCCATCTTTCGTTTTAGACGCAACTCCCATTGCCACATTCCCATCTTTGCTGTATTTGATCCCTACAAAAAGATCTCCTGTAAGCTCCGGTGGGACATCAGCTTTCAGTTCATTCCATTCTGTTGCGCTGATAGCTGATTTCTGATTATAGCGAATCCATAATCCTAATCGCTGGATATTAAAATCAATCGGATCTGAACCGATCTCATCCGTTACAGACCTTTCCGTGAATACAGTTCCAAGAGATGGATTTGTCTCATACCAGGCGTCTATATCTCTTATATCTGTCTGCTCCGGCACGGACCATTCTGCCCACCCAGAGTTAACCGTTTGTCCTTCCAAGGTTGCCTTACGGAATTTTGTAAAAACCGTTCCGGAGCTTACAGGTGTTGGTGGTGTTCCGCAAAATATTGTCTGAGGATTCTTACTATCTGTAACGACATATTTTAACGCGCTCTCCTGATCATCTTGGTACTCTTGTGCCTCATCAATAATCAGTAAATCAAATCCCTCTCCCAGACCACCTTTTGATGTTCTGGTTCGAAATTCGATAATTCCACCTCCAGCAACTTCCAAATGTTCTTTTCCAAATGCCTTATATGAAGAAACGACCTCGATATTTGCTTTCTTTAGCAAATTCGAAAGTCGTTCCCATGCGCTGTGTGTAGTTGTGGTTCTATGTGCTGTATGTAGGATTCTTTCGCCTTTCTTTAATCCATACATCTCCCTTATTGCAACAATTTCATTCTTTCCATTACGCCTTGGGACTGAATACCCGAATTTGGTATGTACCCATAACCCCTCTTCGTTTACGGCCAAAATGTCTGACAGTAGAAGCTCCTGCCACTCCTGTGCAGTTCTTCCTGTCGAATTGTAAATGTCTATTGCTTCAGCTCCATATGTTGAAGAATAAGGCAGCACGACAGATTGCGTCGGGGTCTGCCGCCCCTTCCTTACTTCTCCCATGTAGCCTCCTCAAAAATATAAGCCGTCAGAACAATCTGGCAGCTTATTTAATCTCTATTATATCTTTTATTTCATCTAGCGGAATTCCATAAAATACTTTCCCGGCATCTAGTTCTATTTCTTCTTTTCCAGACGATGTGTCGTATTCTGACACTGTATTGGTGAATATCCCTTTTATACGATTTCCGTCTATATCTGTCACAATAATTTTTTTGTGCAAAAATCTTTTTACTTCATCATATGTCATGTTTTTCACCTCTTTTTGCTCGGGTAATCATATTTCATTCTCAATTTCTTTTATCATTTCATTGAACATCTCTTCAAGTGTATAATCATCGAGATAATATGATTGTCCATCATCAGCCATGTGTGTTTTGGCTTTTTCCTCATTATCTGCGAATTCAATTACGAGACGTTTTTTTTCTATAATATCAATATGTATGGCTACTTGATTCGGTAAAATAAACCAATCTTCATTATTGATTTTACGTTCTTCATATATTTTTCTCAATCTGTTTTCAATATATTCAACGCTTTCTCTCGTCTTAGTCATTTTTCTCATCTCCATTCAGATTATAGCGTTTTGTCCCTGTTCTTCCACTTGATGTTTTATAATAGGCTTCTCCATGATGACTATTGGTTTCAGGATGATATTGTAAATATCCGTCCCCATCATAAGAGACTCGAAATCCACCGCCTTCTTCAAATGGTATGCCTTTTAAGCTCCCTCTTCCTAATGGTTTAACTTCATATCCGGCTTTCTCCAATGCTTTTTTCAATTCTTCCGGTGTATATGCCTGAAACATCTTTGGGTGTTCAGCTATCCTGATTGCTAATTCATTTTTTTCTCTTGCTTTTCTTTCCTCTATTTTATCAGATTCTTTTTCGTATTTCCATTCTTTTGTCCATACATTTTGCTTTTTACCGTCTCCCGGATAATACTCAACAATGCAATCACAATTATCATGTCTCCGAAACACATCTTTAGGAACATCTGGATATACATATGTTCCAGCTACCTGATTACACCATTCGCAACAATGTCCGGAGGATCTCCGTATAATCTTTGGTCTCAATCCAGCTTTTGCATGAAAATCTGCATTTTTTTGAACAGTATCGTCCATTGCTTTCTGAACCAAATTCCGTACAGGTGCATCGAGAATCCATTTCACATCGTCGAAATATTCCTCACTTGAAATCCGATTTACAATACCATCTATATTATCCTGTTGGATTTGCGCTCTTATTATTTTTATTCCAATGCCTGCTGCTTCGTTCATGATCTGCTGTACAATAGCTGCATTATCTGCCGCCATCTCATAAGCTTCCCTCAACGTCGGATCCAATACTCTGGAAGCAATGTTATAATACATCTTTCCATCTGGCAATATATCAGATGATAAGTTGTCCGAATATGATTGCGCTAAGATTTTCCCAATCTCTTGTGCCACCTCGTTTGCTTGGCTGTATGAAGTCTTACCTCTCTGTGCCTGTTTTTTGAAGTTTTTAATGATGCTGCTCTTTTCAATATCATGATAGAATTGTTTCTGTATCTTCTCCAAAAGTCCTGGTGTGATGTCCTCCATAGGCTACACCTCCGGAGTTACTGACAGATTGCTCATGTTAATTCCAGTTAAATCTCTTAAGTTATCTGCATTGAAATATCCTGGCACTGCCTGGTTAATCTTAATTGCTCCATCTCCAATATTGGACAGCATTGCTGCATCTGGTTCAAACACTGGTTCCCAGATTGGCGTCGTCATATATACCTGATTGCGGTAATATTGATAATCATCACGTAGACATGCAGCCAGATAGCCAGCATTCAGGAATCCACTGCCAAACGCTCGCTGTGCTTTTCTTGCTGTCAGTCTCAGATTCTCGTGTGATGCCTTGATTGCTTCCTGGCTAGCCGGATTCTCCGTTGCAAATCCTAAGTCATCAAGGGTCAATCCGGTCTCTCCGGCAAACAACGCGGCGAACATTTTAAGTTGATCTAAGTGTGGTGCCATAGACTGCTGCTGGAATTGTCCTAAAGTCGGCGAATCTCCCTCCTCATCTTTATCAAATTGTAATAAGCTCGATACAGTAGCTTTCCACTTATCCATCTGTTCTGCGTCCGGATCCAGACCAACTACATATTTTTGCGGAAATGAATAAAACTCTGCAGTTATCTCAGATCGCTTCAAAGTTCTCATTGCTGATTCTGTAATTGACATACATGCCCGGCTGATTCTAGAATGGCCAAATGCTCTCTTGGCATCCGGTCGGAATATGATTGGCACCAGTAGCGGTGCTGGTACGTTATCCTCAAAAAGCTGAACAGGTACTCCGTTTCTGTAGATTACTGTCCACCCTTCTACAAAATAAGCCTCTACGGTCACTTTTCCATTGTCATCACGTTCCAGAACTGCATAGCCTTCCGTGAGCAGATTTGTGATTGGATTGATAATTCCAGTCGCATTTGCTCCATCAATTACCTGCAATCTCGGGAAGTCATCTTCACCTTTCGAAATATAGATGAAGCAACAGGAAGAAATCAATGCCGACAGTACCGCGGAATCATATAATATATCCGGATTATTCATTCGAAATATCCCAGTCATGTCAAAATTGTCATCGCGAAACCCACGGAACTCTAGCCTGTCCGCAATCGAATCCACGGCCTTTGCATTCCATCCAAGTACTGCTTGTAACCATTGCAGGCTAGGTGGTGTGGCAATTCCCATGTCCCGTGCTATATTTTTCATTTCATAGAATTTATACCGCCTTAATACTCGGCTTCTCTTTCGATTCAGCTTTTTTCTTAGGTATTCTATGCCCCTGTAATCTGCCATTTAATTCTCCTTCCCACGCCATTTTCTCTCAGCGTGTGTTTTTTTTCGCAGTGACGGTGTGAAGTCCGCGCGCACCCGCGGTGGGGGAGGTATGCCCCCTATCCGTCAAGATTATTTAGGTCTATAATTACTCCAATCAAATGTATGAGGAAGTACCCTGTTTCCAATTGATTCTTCTTGTTTTCCTCCGCCTCTACTGTCTATCAGCTTGTCGCTCTTCTGTCTGTTACAGGTCCAATGTGCAAGCTGCATGTTATCCAAGTCAGATGGATGTCCACCTTTCGCGATTGGAATAATATGATCTATGCATGGCGACAACGGATGTGGATACTTGAGTGAAAAGTCCACAGGCTTTCCACATATTCCACACACAGTCTGGGTTGCATAAATCTTTTTCTTATTCTTTTCAAAAGCTCCGCGGTGGGTGCCATCTTTATCTGGTCTATTTCTCTTCAATTCTACTTTCTCCTTGCATGCAAATGGCAGCAATCAATTGACTGCTGCCATCATCGTCTTCTCTTTATTATAAACATCTACTACTTCTTTTTTATCCTGCACAACAAAAGAACAGCCTGTTGCCAAGCCGTTCCTTCTAGGACTTTTGTATACCTTGTAAGGGGATTGTGAAACCATAATGAAATGTGCTTTTCACTAAGTTCATTATAACAATAACACATCTAAAATATAAATGTTATAAATCTTTTATTACCTGTGATACCCTTGCCTGAGTATACCCTAAACTTTCACCAGCTTCTTTCTGTGTCATTCCATCCAAATACACCATTTCAAATATCTCTTTCTTCATACCTACAGGTAACTGTGATATATACCTTTCTACTTCTTCGTTCTCCTGCTCCAATCTGCTGAGATCTTGCTGCTTCTCTCTGATGCGTTCTTTTAATCTGGTCGCTTCCTTTGGTTCTTCCATTACTACCTTTACATGCTGCTCAATATATGGAAATTCATCACCTGACTTTGTGACCTTGCCCGGTACTACCGGAACATTATCTAACTGCTCCACCAAGCGGTCTATTGTCTTCTTGATTCCGGCTATTCTTCTTTTGTTGGATTTATACTTTTTCAACTGCTTTCTATCCATCGTTATATCCCACCTGTTCCTGAATAGCTTTCATAATCTTTTCTCCGTCCAGATTACAATATGTTCCAATATCATTCCGGAAGAATCGTTCGCAATCAGCTTTACTCCATAATGCCTGCTGGTCTTTCGAATGTCTTTTCAATCGTTTTAATGCACTGCGATAATCTTCTACAGCTAACTTCACGATTGCAAATGCCAACTGCTCATAACTTTCCATGTACGCCAACGGCTTTCACCTCCTCTGCTTTATGCTGCTGTCTCCATTTTATATTTCTGGAACAACTCTGCTTTTTCTGTGTGATACCGAATCAGTTCATTGACTGCTGCCCGCTGCGCCTCTTCTACCTGGTGCGAATTATAGACCTTCAGACCAACACACCACTCTTCGCCACCTTCAAATAATTTCCATTCCCAGTTAATATAGGCAATGTATGCTATCTTTTTTCCTTCCTCTACCAGGTTTATCTGATTCATGTTTTCCCGAATCCATTTCACATCATCGCCTCCATATCCTCTGCACGTCCTTCCCAAAGGTTTGCCTTTTCCTTGCAGTAGTCTATAATGGTCTCGACTGCTGCCATCTCTACTGGTTCTATATCCAGCTTTCCAAATCCTTCCATGGAATCCAGATAGGCATATCCACTCCCTCCTGTATACCTATAATACAATTTCCAGTTCAAGAATCTCTCGTCCCAGAGTAATATTGCAATTACTTCGTCCTCTTCTTCATCATGTAATTCAAGACGTTCGTCCGATTTAATGGTCCACATTTCTTTCTGAGCCTCCTTGCTTCAATCATCTTATTTCGGTCATCTCTGTAATAATCTGCATGAGCCTTCCAGCAGTTATTCTTGTATTTGTTCTTATTTTCTGGAATATTGTTATTCATTACCACCATCTCCTTCGTCGTTTTTTTTATTCATCAACTTCCTGTTCAAGCCAATGTGCTTTACAAGCTACGCATACCTCTCTACTTAGTACAAGACTACCTTCTTTTCGGCAATATGCTCTTTTATCACCTGCATAATATGGACAATTTATGTTGTAATAAATCATAGCTTCTTCGCTTGAACCGGCATCATCAATGCTTACTCGATTCAAACATCTTCCGCTAGATTCCAAACCGTCCAGCAATAGATTTATCATATACTCCCTATTTGTCATTCTGTTTTTCCTCTTTATATGGTTCCGGCAACGGCATCCAGGCATTCACAATCAATCCATAACTTGCATAGGTTTCCTCTTCATCTCCCGGATAGAACGTACCACCCTCGTCATTTTCTTCATATCTCGCGATATCCGGCATTGTGGAGTTTTCAAATGATACCAGTATGTAGCTTTCATCCTCAGGCAATCTCTCACTACATGGAATCCACTGAGTTTCTTTCAGTGCATGTATCCCCATTTCAATAGCATCTACTGTTTTTTTAGACCAGCCCCATTCCAAATGCTTCGTCAATCTGTCTATTGCTCGTTGATTATTCATCTTCGTCTTCCTTATACGGTTCCGGCAATGGCATCCATTCACCATTATCTATGCGCTTCCCTCTAAAAAGCATTTCTCCATTCTTTGCATTCATCACTTCCTTGCTCATTGCCGGTATGATGATCTGTAATATCGGCGCAATCCGAATCTATTCCATCTATATCAATATTTTCTTTGCACCATGTCTCTATTTCTTCGTTAGGTTTATTTCTCTGCTCGATTTTGTCTACTATTTCTTTTGGAATTTTACTCATAGCTGTCTATCGCCTCCTTATAACTTTCAGCAAGTCTTCCACTCCCTGAACGTATCCTTCGTGGTATTTGTTAACTTCTTTTATTTGCTGATTACATTTTCTACCAGCTTCACTCTGTAACCTGTTTGCCTGTTCTTCTATTTCGTCATATTCTTTCTTGTCCATTGCAGTCTCCTAAATCTTATCTCCTATAAGCTTTTCTGTTATTTTCATGTATAAGTCTTTGTATACGTCTCTTTCTGCCGCGACTTTGATAATTTCGTCTGTGTTTTCTGGTTGCGATAATTGTTTTTCTAATTCCTGCTGTTTATCAATCTCTTCCTTAATTCTGTTTCGAAGTCCATCATTTATTCTCTGTGCCTCACTCAGAGAATCTGTCAGCTCTTTCAGCTTTTCTGCCATAGTGTCGTCGCTTTCTGCGATTCCGAGTGAGATGGATAACCCCTTGTTAATTTTCTCTATTTCCTCATCCGTACAGGTGCGTATGAATCCGTCAATTCTGTCTTTGCTGACACTCACAACCTGCTCGCAGAGCGCCGTAGATGGTAGATGGCATCTTACTTTTGCGTGTGTTGGCAGTGATTCATTTGGCTTTTCTACCAGATATGCCACTTCTACCATGTTCTGGCTTTCGTTAATGTCGTTGTTCGACACGATAACCGCCGGTCTACCTGTGTCCTGATTTATTTTTTTTGATGTAGAATATGTCTCCTCTATATATTTCCATTGTTTTTTTTGCTCCCTTCTCTGTGTTTTTAATGGCTTGGAACGCTGTTGGATCATAATAACCAGCTCCATTTCTTTTTATGTTATCCATTTTCTTGCTCCTTATATGGTTCTGGAAGTGGTCTCCAAGCTTCTACGACTATTCCGAAGTCTTCACACGGCATGTCTTCGCTAAGATAGAATGTTTCTCCAATATCGTCTTCTTCGTATTTTGCGACGCTTGGAGCGTCAAAGCCTTCGCATGATATCAATACATATTTTCCATGCTCCGGCAAGCGTTCACTTACCGGAATCCACCTATCTTTTTCTCTTAATTCCTTAAGCTCTTCCAACCATTCTGCAAGTTGTTCATGTTCTTCTGCACAGCACATACTACTAATCCAACGATTGCTCAGTATAATTGTATTTTCTTCTTGACACTTTCTATTTTTTTCTGCAACTTCTCTTGCATGGTTAATTGCTTCCTCTAATGTCATCATCTATTTATCTCTCCTATTTCTTCGTCAATCTTTCTCCTGCCACTGCCTTGTCACACACTTCTACGTCACAACCACGTTCCCTACCGGTATGGATACAGTAATCACAACCACCTGCATCACTGTGGCGATACTGGCATGTTCTGCATTTATGACGGTCAGAGTTATCTCCGGTCATATCTGCCTCATCATGCTCTCGCTTCCGTTTTGCATGCATATATACTGTTCCATAAGGAATGCCTGTTCTTTCTGCAATTTCTTTATAGCTCAATCCCTGGTCTAGAAACATCCAGATTACTTCCTGTTTTTCTGCCGGAGTCATCTACTTCTCTCCCTTCTGCAAATTCTTAAGGAATTCCACCAAATACGTTTCACTGTCTGCATATTGTATATACTGATGATCATAAATTTCATCTGTGGTACCTGCTTTTCTTCTCCCTTTTTCCAATAGGTGATAATAATGCTCATCACGAGGCACGCATTTCCAAGCTTGTTCTCTCTGAGGATACTCTGCTACCACTAGCCTGCTGCCATCTTCGAAATCATACTTGTAATAATTCACATCTATGTTTTCGTCCCGATACCATAATCCCCAGTCTTTATAGTTATTTAGCCACTCTTTCCGTTGGTCATTATTCCTCAGTTTTGGAAGTTTCGGCTGCTCCGGTTCTTCCGGAGGATTCAATACCATATCCAGATCATGGATATATCCTGCCAGTGCTGCAACTAATATCTTCTGCTTCCGGACTCTGATATCATTTTGACTAAACTCTTCTGTAAGCATTTCCAGATACATCTGAGCTTTCTGATTCTCTTCCCTTGCAATATCGATATCGGTTTTCTCAGATACTTCTTCGTACAACTCTGGCTCTGATGGAATATCAACGATTGCAATACCTTCCGGCTGTTCCACAATGACCGGTTCATTCTCTTCCGCAATCTCCTGATAATCCTCCACAGGCTCATTCTCTTCTTCCAAAATTTCCTGAGGAATTTCAATTCCCACATTTTCCTCTTTTGGAATCTCCTCATCATGCTCATGCAATTTCTTGTAATGATTCCAGCAAGCTGCACATTCTCTCCAGCCTTGCAACTGATCCTCGTCTGATGTTCCCCAGTTCTCTCTCGGACAACTTGTCTGTCCTGGAGGACAGTTTGACTGTTCGGGCTCGCAATTTATATTTTCCGATTGTGCGACGTCGCACACTTCCTCACTCGGCTGTTCTTCAATCTTCTGCTGTACCTCTTCTATTGCGACTACATTCCACATGGACTGTATGGCTGCTGCCAGGTAGAACCAGTCGTAGTCACCCAGATAGTCACAATTTACCGAAAAAACCTGGATATAATCATCAAAAAGATTAATAAATGCTGATTTTTCTCTAATTTCAAAATAATGAGTTCTGCTTCTCCCTTCACAGAATTCCTGTCTGATCAGTATAGGACTTGTAGTCACATCCATAACTCTGTTCTGATAGTTCTCCAGGAACCAATTCTTGCGAAGTTTTATAAATCCTCTTGCAAATGCATTTAAGTATTCCCATACTTCTTCTGTCGGCTTCTGAAGTTCTACTTTTGTCTCTTCTGTCTGCTGTTCTTCTTGCTCCGGCAAAACTTCTGGAAAATCTTCCACGCTCATCTGACCGGGAAGCTGCTCTTCGGGTTCCAGATCCGGTGTTCGAATCTCTCTGATTTCCCGGACTGTCATTTCCGGGGTCACTTCTTCCAACTGCTCACTGTCCAGATATAACATTTCCTGGAGCTGGCTCTTACCGAAATCCTTATAACCGCTATCCAGGAATGGACTATATCCTCCCTGGGAAAACTTCTCGTTCATCTGCATCCAGCGGATTGCTGTAGATCTCTTGATGCCGTACTGATCCTCGGCCATTTCGTAGATGCTTACATATCCGTCTTTCTGAAATCCTTCTGTCTCTTTAATCTGCCTGAGATAGAATCCGATTCCAATAAAGTTCTGTGTCATGCCCTGCAGCTTATTCCGGATAATCTCTTTTGCTTCCCGATAATCAATATTCAGATACCACTCTTCCTTTTTCTCAATCTCACTCATTGTTTCCTCCTAGCATCTGTAGCTCCAATGCGTTCATGTCATAATCACGACCGGTATAATTGTTGAATTTTGACTTCTGAGGTTTCCGGCTCTTCGTTTTCTTCTCAGTATCCTCAAAACCTTTCGTTCCCCATGAAGTTGCTTTCTTTACGATAGCTAATTGCTTTCCCGGATCGCTCGTTAATGACACAAGTTCTTCCCTTAGAGCCTCCACCTGTTCCGGAATGATGGATCCATAATTATTTTCACGGACAAGCAGGTACAATTGAAAAGCCTGTTCCACTTCCGGCTGAAACGCTATATATATTTTTTTATTTACTTTACTTTCCTTTATAGGGGGCGAATCATTATCTGTACCCTGCAAATGGTCATTTGTCGGTTGCGCATTTGAAAAAAGGCTGACTTTAACTAAGCCTTTGCATTCTTCGGGTTTCAAAAGCCAATATTCACTATATACAGTTTTATTCCGTCGTTCTGACAATACCGTCCAGAAACGCCGTTGGATACCTCTACTGGTAAGCACTCCCCACTCGTCAAATAACCTCTTATCAAAGAGATCCACCTGCAAGCAGTAGTCCACAGTTTCTTTCACTGTACCGGAACTGATGCCGCCGCCCATCTTCCTTGCAGTCGTTGCACAGTCGTCATAGCCCCATTCATAGAAATATCCATTTACCTTGTACGCTCTCTGACATAAAAAGAAATATATCCCGAAGCCTTTCCAGCCTTTTGCGTCCAAGAGCTTGTCTATCTTCTTGTCTCCGTCAAATATATCAACCGACCAACCAGCGTAATCTATCCCCTGTTTTGGTCGTCCTGACACTTCTTATTCTCCTTTTCTCCCTGCACTGCCCGTACAGGGAGTTATTCGTGATACAATAAAAACCTAAGGTGCTGTTACCTACGCGATCACAGTAATGTGATGCTCCTTTAATTCTTCTGCAAGTTCGAACTCCAGATATTCCTTAATCTTCTTCATGGTCACATTCTTCCACAGTCCGCCGTCAGCTTCCACCAGCTTGAATGCCGGTCCTCTCTCGCTGTCCTTAATGCGGAATACATAGGAACTCTCTGGCTGCTCAATTTCTGCAAATGTGCGGTATGGTCTGAGCTTGACCGGATTCGGCACGATCACATCTGCCAGTTCCACACCTGATTTGATGGTTGTCTTCTGAGATACGCCATCATCGGAATAATTAGCCGTTGTTCCGGATTTGATATTACCGGCGACCTGCATGATCGTAGTCAGGTCTTCTGTCTCCACAAAGTTCGCCTGCAGCTCAATCAGGAAACGTTCCTGGTCATAATAATCATCAAACCGGAATTCATTCACAATTGCGCCTGCTGCCATCAATGACTCTCTGTTCCTCTCGTCAATAAGTCCTGAGAACAGAAGGACCTTTGTTGGACTCACTACATGAAGAATGGAAGACTCTCTCAATTCTTCCGGCTTTCCTTTGATATAATCCACCAGTGCTGTTAATGTATTTACAGAAAGATAACTTGCCATCGGGAATCTGTGATATCTGGTGAGATCCTTGGTACAATACGTCTCACCATTAATCTCCAATAACTTCGGCTCCATGCTCTCTGCCTTCAGACCTGTAATATACTGTAATGCTTCTTTTAATCCTTCCATCATCTTAAGTCCTCCTTATGCTTCTCTCTTTCTAAGATCTACTACTTTGCTGCCTTTTTCCATGATTTCGCCTGTCTCTGTATCCACGGTCTTACCCTCGACCTTTACAGTTGCTTCAGGCATTTTACTTCCGATTTCTGCCACATCAATTGCTCCGCTCATCAGATCCTGCTGAACGCCCAGTGCTGTTACAGCTCCAAGCGCCGGTGCCAGTGTTGGCTTCGAATTCACATTAGTCGTGATAAAGTTCCTCTGCTCATTTGGCTTGAACTCAATCGTGACAGTAATCTTTCGCTTGGCTTTCACATCAGTGTTCGGATCAACAACATTTCTCATGACCGCCTCAATATCTCGGTTGATCTGTCTGCTGAGTTCACCGCCCGCAAATGTTTCCAGGTTAAAGTGTCTCATTGCTTAATATACCTCCTGTGTAATTTATTAAAAACTCTGACTTTATATCAGATGTTCTTTACAATCTGTTCTTTCCGAAAGTCTGAATGAACTCCTCCCTGGTCCCATAATGTTCCTCCCAGTACTGCTGTGCCATCTGCTTGAGCTGCAGGTCTAATCCATGATTTGGATTTTCATGAACGCTGTCTTTTTCGTGCTCATGTAGATAGTATGCTATGGGAATTATGAAACCATATTGTTCAGACTTCTTTCTGTATGGTCCGTAAAATATATGGTGCCTGTGACAGCTCGGTGTCCCCGTGAAATAACAATGCGTCATATCTTTCGTGAACACGCTCCACAGCTTTTTAGCCATTTACGATCACCTCAATGCGGACTGCTGCCATAGAATTTCTTATAATCATTGACTGACCGCCTTTCTGTTCCTATAATAAAATTGGTTGTTTTACCGAGTGCTCCAGCCTTGCCGGGCTTTTGTGAGCACTCATTGTTAATTTGCCAGAGCAAATATCTGGTTCAACTGATCTGGCGTATGAATTGTCGGTCCAGCAGTGATCCAACCGATCAAATAGTGTATTTTGAAAGACCGTGAGCTGAAATTATGTTCTTCCAATGCCTTTTTAATGTTCTCTAGCTCGGACTCAAATTCTTCTTTCGTCAACAACTTCGGGATTTCACGTATTTCCTCCCATTTTATGTATCCGTTAGCTTTTCTCCACTCCTGGTACTCGTCCTCAAGATCTGCATCTTCGATCTCCCTGTGAAGTCTTTGAAACTCCTCAAATTCAGTCTGATACCCGACCATATCTCTTGACATCATTTCGGTCGTATCACACTGATCTGCACATCTTCGAAACAACGCCTCTTTCACGATATCATTCATGATTTACACCTCCTCTACCCAATCGAAATACGGCACATAATGACAAAGACTGCTGCCAGTGCCAGCATTACATCTGGAATAATTAAACTTTTGATGCAAAGAACATATCGCTCTCTTTCCAACTGGTGAACCCTACGCCTGACTTCCCATGGTGCATCATCTCTCAGTACCATATTTGTTGATTTTCTTTTTCTCAAGCTTGTCCTCCTTCCTACCGCTTAAGCGGTTTTCTCTCGCTTATATCCAAGTTGCTCCAGCGCCCGCCGGTTCCATTCGTCTACCAACCTCTGCCGTTCTTCCTTGGAAAGAGAAGAAATTTCTTTTTCTTCTCCGTTAATTACTACAATGTTAAAATGTTTCAATTCCACCACCTCTTCTATAAGTTATGTGGTACGGTTTGTACTTGTTGCATCTTTCCTCAATCTCTCCTATACTTTAGATACAGGCACTACCATGCCGAGTATTAATGAAAGGAGATTCTTATGAAATTAGATATCTCATGCGTTCGCTCCATTCTTCTTACTGTCGAAAAATATGAAACTATTTACGATCCAGTATCTTTTGCTGAGGAACCATATAATTACTACAAAGACTACTTAGATTCTTATGATATTGACCAAATCTTATACCATGTCCAATATTGTATAAAAGCAGGTCTTTTGTCAGATGTATGTGACACTAAATCGTGGGGACATACCAATTTTGATTGTTGTCTTGAACCTTTCGGTCATGATTTTCTTGCAAACACCAGGACTGATGAAAAATGGAATCTGACACAAACCATTTTTTCTAAAGTCGGTGGTGCCAGCCTGAAAGCTCTTTCTGCTATTGCCGAAGGTGTCACCACTGCTCTTGCAAATAAATATCTCCCAGCTGAAATTTCCAAAATTCCTATTTAATCCAATCTTCTATTGTTTTTTGAGTAACAATGCTAATACACTGTTCTATCTCTCTCTGAGTCGGAGCAGTGTATCCTTTATCCACCATAAAGTAAAACACTGCTCTAAGAATCACCGCTGTTCTCCAGCTTTTTACCGCAAAAAATATTGCTATGCATATACTAACTACTGTTATCACACGCATCTTCCTCACCTCTCTTTCTCTATTTAAGTTGCATTTTATTGACTTTTTCCCTCTGTTCTCCTATCCTGTTGATACAGGCTCCCGCCAGAGCCGAGTACGCAAGAAAGGAGAGTTTTATGTTTCGAAATGATCATTTAATTGAAAAAACTGTCGAGATTACCGTTGCTAAATTATCTAATACGTCAACTCCAACAAATGAATCGAACGGCAAGAATGTCGCTGAATTCATGCAGGAAATCTACGACAAATTAGTCGAACTTAACAAGGAAGACTAGCCAAGCCTGGCTCTGGCAGTTATCAACTCTGCCAGAGCTTTGGTTAATTCTGTCAGTTCGTTTACCTCATAGCTTTCTTTGCAATTTTCTGTTTTTTTCTGTATGAGTTTACACAGGTCATCTATTGTCTTTTCTACTTCTTTCATCCACTCACCTCTCTTTCTCTATTTGCTAGATGATATTTACGGTTTTATCGTAATCCATAGGTAAAAAAATAAGTCTTTCATATGGTACGCCGTAAACTTCTTCAATTTTTCTAAGAACTGGAACATCGGGATAGCTTTTTCCGCGTTCGTAATTGCTTAATGTATCTGGGCTTACACCTATAAGTTTTGCGGCTTCTCCCTGTGTATATCCTTTTCTCTCACGCGCTGTTTTTAAAGTGAGTCCTGCTTTTATTTCCTGCAACTTTTTTCACTCCCTTCTTTTGTTGTGACCTTATTGTATTACGATTTAATCGTAGTGTCAACGGTTTTTTCGTAATTCTTTCTGTTTGTATTGATTTTTTTACGAATTAATCATATAATGCAATTAACGGAGGTGATTAAATGAGTGGACTTGGCAATAAAGATATAATGGCAAGAAATATTCAGTATTATATGGACAAATATGAAAAGACTCGTCAAGATATGTGTAATGCACTTGGCGTAAAATACACTACTTTTACTGACTGGGTAAAAGGTAACTCTTACCCACGTATTGATAAGATAGAACTTATGGCCAACTACTTTGGTATTTCAAAAGCTGATTTGGTCGAAGATCATGATGAATATACTGGTAAACCTTCAACCTCAAAATCAAATATAGTAAAAGTCCTCGGTCGCGTTGCAGCAGGCATCCCACTGGAAGCCATCACAGATATTGTGGACGAAGAAGAAATTCCCGAGGAACTGGCACGGACCGGTGAGTTCTTCGGACTCCGAATCAGCGGTGATTCTATGGAGCCAGATATTCATAACGGAGATACTGTAATTGTAAAAAGACAGGATGATGCGGAATCTGATGAGATTGTAATTGCTCTTGTGAACGGGAATGATGGAGTGTGTAAGAGACTAAAGAAGTATGCAGACAGTATTGCTCTTATCTCATTAAATCCTAATTATGAACCGATGTATTTTAATCAGGAAGAGATTGAAGAAAAGCCCGTGAAGATTATTGGCAAAGTTGTAGAATTAAGACGAAAATTTTAATGTAATGTTGTTGTAAATATCGCATATATGTAATATTATAAGGAGTAAGAATGAATACTAATGATATGTTGGCTATATTGGCCAAACTATTCGATTCATTTTCCTTTCATGATCTTTTTATAAAAGAACTTAGTTCTATTTTAAAAAAGGACTTAAAGGGAAAAGAAGAGCGTTTCTTTAAAATGTTATCTACTCAATTAAATCATATAAGAACTTTTGGTCGAGCTATTCATACTGTTGATGGACATGAAATATTGCAAGGTGCTGATGGGCATTACTATTCCATACACTTGCAACAATCCCAGTTCAATGTTCGGTTACTGGTTTATATCAGCGATAATGACACGTCCTATTTCTTATGTGCATTTAATGAAAAATCAGGGAAACGAAAAACTGACTATTCTGCATACACAAAAGTTATGCAGGAACGTTTAAAAGACTTTGGAGGTGTTTTATGATGGATAAAAATAAAGTCCGCACAGTTGATGATTTATTTGCTTTATTTGCAGATGTGCTCTCTCCTGCTGATGTTCTTTCCGCAAAGTTGATGGGACAGATTTCCAGTGCTATTACAAAAGAACGCTTAGATTTAAATTTAACTCAAAAGGAGTTTGCTTCTCACATTGATGCAACGCAATCATTGGTTTCTCGTTGGGAACGTGGTGATTACAATTTTTCAATTAACAAAATTGCAGAAATTGCTTCAAAATTGGATCTTGATGTAAACATTACTATGTCCCACCTGGAACACTCAGTATCTACATCCTCTGATGAGCTGGAGACTACTGGAAAAATTGTGCAGTTCCCTATAAAACCGAATAATATGTATACAACTATTAGTGAGCAGTTGGAAGAACTGGAGGAAATGTAATGACTACTTTAATTAATATGGATTTAACTTCCTTATCAACAAAAGAAGCTTTTGTGATTAACAAAGTCGATTATGCTGGAAAGCCTATGAAACTTACTGTAGCCAGAAGACATGAACAGGATCCTGATAACGAGAATTCTTATATTGGAATTTGCAGTGCAGAATTGCGTCTGGCTGATGAACTGAATTTAGATACATTAGATACAACATTTCTAGCTAAAGTCGTTATTTCAGGTACTTTTACATGTGATGAACCTGTTGAATACCGTACCTATGATAATATTCATGATACTATTTTACTACAGTTGCTTCCTCATTTGCGTGCAACGCTTTCCGGCATCATGACTGCGGCCGGGCTTACTCCTTATTTGATACCTAATTCAATTATTCCAATTACTTCAAAATAATTAAAAACCGCCCCTGTGCCAACAGGAACGGCTTAATGAATACTATACAGTGCCGAGGCACGTACAATACTCCCTCAACAAGAATATTGTATCACATTTCCTTGGCACCTGTACAGGTGTATTTTTTATACGCAAATTTGTGCGACGTCGCACATATATACTAAGGAAGGTGATATGATGAGTGAATTAAGATATGCCTATGGCTATATCCGTGTATCCACGCACGATCAGGAAGAAATCTCTCCGGATTCTCAGGAGAATCTTCTCCGGGAGTATGCTACCAGGAACAATATTGTAATCCTTAAGATTTTCTCTGACCTTGGAATCTCCGGACGGAAAGCTGAAAAGCGTCCAGGCTTCCAGGAGATGGTCGGACTTGCAAAGGGTTCTGATCACCCGGTAGATCTGATCCTGGTATGGAAGTTCTCACGATTTGCCCGGAACCAGGAAGAATCCATTGTCTACAAGTCTCTTCTCAAGAAGCAACACAATGTAGAAGTCGTGAGCATCTCCGAACCTCTTTCGGATAATCCTTTCGGTTCTCTGATTGAACGTATCATTGAGTGGATGGATGAATACTACTCTATCCGATTATCTGGTGAAGTATTCCGGGGCATGAAAGAAAATGCAACCCGTGGAGCATACCAGGCACGTCCGCCACTCGGATACAAGGTCGTGGAGCATGGCAAGCCTCCGATGATTGTTCCTGAAGAAGCTGAAATTATACGCATGATATTTAACTGGTATGCGAATGAAGGCATCGGATTTTTTGATATTGCAAGACGCTTGAACAATCTTGGGCTTAAGACCTCACAGGGCAAACCATTTGAGCGGAGATCTATTGAGTACATCATTCAGAACCCTTCCTACTGCGGTATGATTCGGTGGAACCGGACAGAAAACAGTACGAACAGAATCAAGGATAAAGATGAATGGATCGTCACAGAAGGACAACAGCCGGCAATTATTACAAAGGAATTATTTGAGGCAGCACAAAAACGATTCGAAGCAACCTACAGACCTTCCGGGAAACGTCCCTCTTCTACATATAAACACTGGCTCTCCGGATTACTGAAATGTCCTGCATGTGGACGTACATTGACTGCTGCCACCATGAAACGTGCGAACGGTGAGAAATACTCCTACTTCTCTTGCTATGGATATCATAAAGGAAAATGTGAGAAACCACATGGAATCAGTTCCCTTGTCCTGGAGAACGAGGTCCTTGCCTGCGTCAAGGAATCTCTAAGCTCCGGCAACATTTCTTACACCTTAAAAGAACGTCAGCCGATAGAAGTCTCCAATGAGAAAAATATATTAACCAGTCGTCTGGAAAGTCTTTCCGGAAAAGAAGAACGAATCAAAGCTTCTTACCGTGAGGGAATTGATACTCTTGAGGAATATAAAGCGAATAAAGCACTGCTTCAGAAAGAACGCATACACTTGGAAGAACAATTAAAAGAACTGGAAGACAATGCTCCAAAAGATGCACCGAATCCTGCTGCCAACATGCTGTTGAGGGTGCAGGGTGTCTATGATATCCTAGTCTCAGATTCTTTTACTGCAGCACAAAAGAACGAAGCATTAAAACAGATCGTGGACAAAATTGTCTACAACCGAGAACAAGATTCTCTGAAAATCTATTATTTCTTATATCAGTAAAATACCCGCAAACCACTGTAAAATAAGGGTTTGCGGGTTCTTTATACGTTGTAGCAAAAAGGTTGACACAGTGGGGCTCAAAGACCTTAGGTGATCAAGGGTATACTCCCATCCAAATTCTACGTTACTACTACGGTGATGACATGTATATTAACACTGCCAGTGCAATTTCCGGTATTCCATCGTCCTGGCCGGGTTACGACTTAAGTATCGGTTCCACCGGTGACAAGGTGCGCCAGATGCAGGAGCAACTCCTTGTTATATCTGATGCCTATCCAGCAATTCCTAAGATTGATGCAGATGGAATCTTCGGTCCTGCCACTGAAGCTGCTGTACGAAAATTTCAGTTAATCTTCGGTCTTCCAGTCACTGGAATTGTTGATTATAAAACATGGTATAAAATCTCAGAAATATATGTTGGAGTATCTAGAATTGCAGAATTAAATTAGCTAAGATGGCTAAACACATCACCAAAGAATAAAATATATTGAAATGACTTAGGAACTTTATTATCTAAGTTTTTGTGTGATACAGGCATGTTCCTGTACCACACAAAAAACTTTAAACTGACAGAATAATTACATTTTTTCATGTTTCTTTTTTCCACGTTCATCGTAGTCATCAAGAAAATTGTAAACATCATCATCTTTGTGATATCCAATGATTGTTCTTAAATTTACATTATGAACACTTCGGAAAATATTCTTTTCAATCAAATTGCTTTCTTCCCTGAACTGCGCGATTAGTTCTTTCATTTCATCACGTTTGGAACCATGTCCTCCGCCACAGGTTGCACAATTTTCTGTAAACCTGCATGCGCACTGGATAAAATTCAATTGATTATAATCTCGCCAGCCGATAATATCTGCCTCTTTGATCAGATACATTGGTCGGATCAACTCCATACCTTCAAAGTTCGTACTATGAAGTTTAGGCATCATTGTCTCAATCTTACCACTGTATAACATTCCCATCAGAATTGTCTCAATCACATCATCATAATGGTGCCCTAATGCAATCTTATTACATCCAAGCTCCTTCGCATGTGAATAGAGATAACCTCTGCGCATTCTTGCACAGAGATAACATGGATTTTTGTCAATGTCTGCTACAGTATCAAAAATATTGCTTTCAAATACTGTCAACGGAATTCCAAGGACCTTTGCATTATCCTGAATAATCTTCCAGTTATCTGCATTATATCCTGGATTCATTACAAGAAAGACTAGCTCAAAATTTGCTTTTCCATGCTTTCTAAGCTCTTGAAAAAGTTTCGCCATGAGCATAGAATCTTTTCCACCAGAAATACAGACAGCAATCTTATCTCCATCTTTTACAAGTTCATACTCCCGAATTGCCTTCGTAAATTTGCACCAGACAGATTTACGGAACTTTTTAATAATACTTTTTTCAATATCCTTCTGTTTTTCAGCCATGACTGTCTCATTTTCCACAAAACGTCCAAGCATCATACGTAGAAAAGAACGATATCCACCTTCAATATTGTACGCTTCATATCCTGCTTCTTCCAACATATTTACTGTATAAACACTCCACTCCCCGGTGTGGCAAAGTACATATACTGGTTTATCTCTCGGAATCTCATCTCTTCGATTCTCCACTTCCTGCATCGGAATATTGATTGCACCTTCAACGGTTCCTCTACAGTAAGCATCCTCCGGACGGATATCCAAAATTGTGACCTGATTTATATCTTTCTTCTCTACATCTTCTATAGTAATCGTCTTCATTTTCCCTTATGTCCTCTTATCTACGCAATATTTTTTCCATCACAGGATACACAAGCACTGCCCCATTTCTCACAGTCCACTTTTCATGGCGGATTGTACGGTACCCTCTCTTTTCAAACATAATTACTGCTGGCAACGTAGCCTCCAGACGTACCGACTCATATTCTCTGGCAATCACATCTTCCAACCGCTGCATAATCAAACTGCCAACGCCATGTCTCTGATAATCTTTCCTCACAAAGACCCGAGTAATATGGTTGCCCTCAAAACTGCCGGCACCAATCACACACTCCCCATCCTGAAGGATATAAATGCGTTCCTCTTCAAGATCACGTTCCAAATTCTCCCAGCAATGCTGCTGGCTAAAGAACCTTACCACTTCCTCCGGATAGTACTTTGGATAAACTTCTTGAATCGTATTTTGAACAAGATCATAGAATTCTTCCATATCATCAATTGTCGCTTTTGTATACTCCAATTCAACACCTCATACACAATTTCAATTTGGGACAAGTTACTTTTCAGTTGGGGACGGGGGTTTTTCAGAAAAACCCCGTCCCCAACTACAATTAAAAGAAAATTCTGGCAATATCGTTATACATCACTACTACCATCAAAATCATTAGAAGTGCCATGCCTGCCAGATGCACGTAGCCTTCTTTCTCCGGTGGAATCCGTTTTCTACGTATTGCCTCTATGAGTAAAAATACAAGTCGTCCTCCGTCCAATGCCGGTAATGGTAATAAATTCATGACCCCTAAGTTTGCCGATAGCAGAATTCCAATATTAAGGAATTGTGCAATTACAATAAATACACCATATGACTTGCTTTCATTATAAGTTGTATCTACCATATTTACGATTCCTACTGGACCGGATAATTGTTTGACGCCTACGTTTCCTGTCACCAGTTGTTTTAGACTTTCAAATGTAGTGCATACCCAGAATTTAACTTCGTACGCACCATATTGAACAGATGTCCATGCATTTGCTTTTGTATTTCCACCTCCACTGATTCCGATACGATAATATCCAAGTTCGTCATCCATCTTCGGTACTAATGTCGCTGTATGTTTTTCTCCGTCATGGAGATACGTTACTTTCACAGTCTCTCCTTGATGGAATTGATTATAATAAGTAATCTCACGGAAAATATTAATCTTCTTTCCACCCATCCGAACAATGGTGTCTCCCTCTTGTATGCCGGCCTCTGCCGCAGAATATCCTTCTTCTACACTCGAGATAACTGGTTTATCATATCCGACCATTGCTGTCAAAATTACAGCGAGAACAAATGCCATAATAAAGTTAAAAATCGGTCCTGCTGCAATGACTGAAATTCTTGCCCATACAGATTTTTTATTGAAGTTTCCAGGTGACTCTGTCTCTTCATCGTCTTCGCCCATTGCACAAAATCCACCGATTGGCAACAAATGTACAGCGTAAACTGTCCCTTTGTATTCTTTTGAAAATAATGTCGGACCCATACCAATAGCAAATTCCTGTACATCAATGCCGTTTAACTTTGCAAGTGTAAAATGTCCAAGTTCATGAAAGAACACAATAAAACTAAAAATTAAGATTGCAAATATAATACCCAAATCTAACGATTACCTCCTGCTTTTGATTCGTGCGTAAGTTTCAGCTTCTGTCTCCAGAATCTGGTCAAGTGTCGGGTTCTCAATATTCTTATGTGCTCTCATACAATCCTCTATAATCTCTATAATCTCCAGATATTTAATCTCCCTGTTCAAAAATTGTCCGACTGCCATTTCATTTGCCGCATTGAATACAGTTGGAAGCGATCCGCCTGTTCTTCCCGCTTCATAAGCCAGTGCCAGTCCGTAAAATGTATCCATATCCGGCTTTTCAAAATCCAGTTTTCCCATGCGCCAGAAATCCAGCCTGTCTCCCGGCAAATACCTGCGCTTAGGATAATAAAGTGCATATTGAATTGGAAGTTTCATATCTGGTGTACCAAGTTGTGCAATAATTGCGCCATCTTCGTATTCCACCATAGAATGAATAACACTCTGCGGTTGTACAACGACCTGTACTTTATCCACCTCCACTCCAAAAAGCCATTTTGCTTCAATGACTTCCAGACCTTTATTGACCATAGTGGAAGAATCAATCGTAATTTTCCGTCCCATTGCCCAATTCGGATGCTTTAGCGCATCTTCTACCTGAATATTCAAAAGGTCTTCCTGTTTTTTCCCGCGGAACGGTCCACCCGAAGCTGTCAATAAAATCTTATGGATTGAATTCATCTTATTGCCTTGAAGTGACTGGAAAATGGCACTGTGCTCACTATCCACCGGAAGAATGGAAACCCCCATTTCTTTTGCCAGGGGCATAATGATATGTCCCGCAGTTACCAATGTCTCTTTATTTGCGAGAGCGATATCTTTTCCTGCTTTAATTGCCTCAACCGTTGGGCGGATTCCAATCATACCAACAACAGCTGTCAACAGTATCTCCACTTCTTCCATAACTGATACTTCAATCAGTCCGTCCATACCAGTTACGATTTTTACATCCAGATCCTGTACTTTTATTTTTAATTCTGCTGCTTTTTTCTCATCCCAGACAGCTACAAGTTTTGGCTGAAATTCCCTTATCTGCTCTTCCAGAAGCGAAATATTACTTCCTGCTGCCAGACCAAGTACCTCGATATCTCCATTTTCTCTTACGACTTCCAGTGTCTGTGTTCCAATAGAACCTGTAGAACCCAGAATTGCTATTTTCTTCATATTACCACCTTTTAATATATCATATGATTTCTCGTTACAAATTCCCCGCCAGCGCCATGGTCAGATAATAAATAATCGGAGCTGTAAATATTACACTGTCGAACCGGTCCAGAATTCCACCATGTCCCGGGATTAATTTCCCGTAATCCTTAATCTCATGATTTCTTTTGATTGCAGAAGCAGCCAGATCTCCAACCTGTGAAATCATTCCACCGACTCCGCAAATGATTGCGTATTCCAGAACTCCTGCCTGTGCTCCTGCCCACTGATTCACAGCTAATGCAAATAACACTCCTAGAAGTGCAGCCCCCAGTACGCCACCAATACCACCTTCTACAGATTTCTTTGGGCTGAGTTTTGGTGCCATCTTGTGCTTTCCAAGAAGCATACCGGCACAATATGCACAAGTGTCACAGCCCCAGGAACTTAAGAAAATCAACCATACAACTATGCCCCCATCTTCCAGCATGCGTGTCTGATAAATGTAGGACAACATTACTGCTACATAAAACACTCCAAAAAATACAGTCATCACCTGTTCAGATCTGTAATTTGGAAATGTAAATACATATACCGCCATAACTAATACTAAAAACACAATCGTAAAAAGTGTCATATACTGAAGATTCCCAGTATAGAGTAGTACATAATAGGCCACTGTTGCCAGATATCCTGCAAATCCTAAAAGTTTATTCTGAACTTCTATCACTTTATATAATTCTGTCAATCCAATCAGGCTGACAACCGCAAGCAGACCAAAAAGAACATTTCCTCCAGTTCCGACTGTCGCAATCAGCACAATCACCAGTATAATTCCACTTATGAGCCTTGTCTTAAACATCTTATTCCTCCTTCACGCCGCCATAGCGTCTGTCCCTGCGATTATACTGTTCAATTGCCTTCTCCAATTCCTGCTTGGAAAAATCCGGCCATGGAACATCGGTAAAATAAAACTCTGTATAAGCAAGCTGCCACAAAAGATAATTGGACAATCTCTGCTCTCCACTTGTGCGAATCAGAAGGTCAGGATCTGGAATATCGTGTGTATCCAGATACCTTTCTATACATGCCTCATTCACTTCTTCCGGCATAAGTTTTCCTTCTTTTACATCTTCAGCCAACGTGCGTACCGCTCTTGTGATTTCATCACGACTTCCATAATTGATTGCAATCTGAAAATTCAATCCGCCATTATTTTTCGTTGCTTCTTCAAGCTCCAGAATTCTCTTCTGAATATCTTCATCCAATTTTGTAATATCTCCGATTACACGGACTTTCATATCATTTTTCGCTGCTGTCTTAAGACAGGTTTTCATGTAATTGCGAAGCAGCTTCATCAGAGCGTTTACTTCTTCTTTTGGACGATTCCAGTTCTCAGTAGAAAAAGCATATACGGTCAGATATTTGATTCCCATGCGCCATGCTTCTTCACAAATCTTCTCTACATTCTTACTTCCCTGTGCATGCCCATAATTACGCGGCATTCCTTTTGCCTTTGCCCAGCGTCCGTTACCATCTAGAATAATCGCAACATGCTGTGGTATATTCATAATATTATCCTCCTGCTGACTAAAATTATCTCACACATTTCAAATCTGACACAAATATATTTCAACATTCAAGAATGCCTCGGCTTTCTTCTGTGAAAATTTTTTCTTATCAACATTAAATCTTATCAACATTAAATGAGGACAGACCCCTCCTGCATATCTGCCGGGGCTGCCCTCTTCTTTTCATTCCAGACTATACAGTCATAACTTCTTTTGATTTTACTTCAACAGCACTGTCAATCTCTTTAACATACTTATCCGTCATCTTCTGAAGTTCATCTTCCAGATTCTTGATCTCGTCTTCAGAAACATCAGAACCTTTCAGCTTCTTAAATGCATCATTTCCATCACGACGGATGTTACGAATTGCAACTTTCGCCGCCTCGCCTTTTTTCTTAACATCTTTTACAAGCTCTTTACGTCGTTCTTCTGTAAGTTCCGGAAAGATCAGTCTTACAGCAGTTCCGTCATTTGTCGGATTGATACCCAGATCAGAAACCATGATTGCTTTCTCGATAACTTTGAGCATGCTCTTCTCCCATGGCTGAATCTGAATCATTCTCGGTTCCGGAACAGATACGTTCGCTACCTGTTGGATTGGTGTTGGTGTTCCATAATAATCTACCATAATTCTGTTCAGCACATTCGGATTGGCACGTCCTGCACGAATCGTTCCCATCTCACTGTCCAGACTATCCATTGTCTTCTGCATCTTTGTATCATATACTTTTAATTTCTCATTCATATTGCTATATCCTCCTTATTATACCGTCACTTTTGTTCCTGTAAATGTTCCACTCATTGTCTCTACAATGCTGTTCGGCTCATTCAGTCCGAATACAAGCATCGGCATCTTATTCTCAAGGCACATAATAGAAGCCGTCAGATCTACCGCCATCAGCTTTTTGTCAATAATCTCCTGAATACTAATTTCGTTATATTTCTTTGCCTGTGGATTTACCTTTGGATCACTGTCATAGATTCCATCGATTGCCTTTGCCAGAAGCATTGCATCTGCTTCAATCTCAATAGCACGAAGTACAGCACCTGTATCTGTAGAAAAATACGGGTGTCCGGTTCCTCCTGCAAAGAAAACAACCTTTCCCTGATTCAATGCTTCCACAGCTTTATCTTTTGAAAATAATGTAGTAAATGCACCGCATACGAACGGGGTAAATACTTCTGTCTCCATTCCTGCAAAACGGAAAATATCAGATACATAAATACAGTTCATAACTGTTGCAAGCATTCCAATCTGATCTGCCTTTACACGGTCAATTGTCTCGCTGGTTCTTCCTCTCCAGAAATTACCTCCACCTGTTACAATTGCTACCTGAACACCGTCATCAACAAGCTGTTTTACCTGCTTTGCAACTCCAATACATGTTGCCTCGTCAAATCCTGTCTTTTTCTCCCCGGCGAGAGCTTCCCCGCTGAGTTTTAACAATACTCTTTTCATAGTTCATTACTCCTTGCGCTACATTTCATACAGTTCATTTTTATATCAGCTGGATTGCCGAGGCATTCTTGAACTGTATGATCTGTTTCGATCATTTCTGTCATCTGGCACTTTACTCACAGGCAGACAACATCTTTGTATATTATATCATAAGCATCTGTAAAAAGGAATATCCTAGTGATTATTGATTTAGAAATTGATTTTCTACCATATCCCAGATTTCATCTCTTCCTTGCTTAGTCTGAGAAGAAAATGGAATGATCGTTGTCCCTGGAATCAATTTCAGCCCTTCTCTTAGCACTTTCATCTGCTTCTGCACCTGACTTCTTTTAATCTTGTCGAGTTTCGTTGCTATAATGATTGGATGAAATCCCTGATCAACAATCCACTGATACATTATTCTGTCATTTTCAGATGGTGCATGCCTGATATCAATCAACAGGAATACTGCTTTCAATTGTGCAGAACTATGAAGATAACGTTCAATCAACTGTCCCCATTTAATTTTTTCCTGTTCAGACACTTTTGCGTATCCATAACCCGGAAGGTCAACAAGATACATTTCATCATTAATACTATAATAATTAATCGTCTGTGTCTTACCCGGAGTCGCTGAAATTCTTGCATAAGATTTCCGGTTCATCAACGCATTAATCAGCGATGATTTTCCTACATTTGATTTTCCCGCAAATGCGATCTCTGGTTTTGTATTCTTTGGCAGAACACTTGTAATTCCACATACTGTTTCAAGATTTACATTTTTAATGACCATCTTATCCCTCCTGTTCTTTAGAAAGTGCATAATCAAGCACTTCATCCATATGAGATACACTGACTATCTTAAGACCCTTTGTGATCTCTGAAGACATTTCTTCAATATCCCTCTCATTTTCTTTAGGAATCAGAATCATCCGGATCCCGGCATTTTTTGCTGCCAAAAGTTTTTCTTTTAATCCACCGATTGGAAGCACCCTTCCTCTTAGTGTAATCTCACCGGTCATAGCCACATCCGCACGTACCTTTCTTCCTGTCGCAGCTGAGAATATCGCCGTTGCCATTGTAATACCTGCAGACGGTCCATCTTTTGGTACTGCTCCTTCCGGAATATGGATATGTATATCATGTTCTTTAAAAAATTTCTCATCAATACCATGTTCTTTGCTGACAGAACGTATATAACTGATCCCGGCTCTTGCAGATTCTTTCATTACATCGCCAAGCTGACCAGTCAGAAGGATCTCACCCTCCCCCGGCATCACATTAACCTCAATCTGAAGTGTATCCCCTCCGACACTGGTCCATGCAAGTCCTCGGACAATTCCGACTTCATCCTGTTCATTTGCCTTCTGGAACTGGTAAATCTCTTTGCCTAAATAATGCTCCAGATTACGTTCTGTAACTTTAATACATTTCTTATTATCTTCCAGAATCTCTCTGGCTGACTTTCTGCAGATACCTCCAATTTTCCTTTCCAATTGACGAACTCCCGCTTCCCTTGTATACACGGTCGCAATTTTTTGAAGTGCTTTCTTACTGATTGAAAGTTGTTCCTCTGAAAGTCCATGACTTTTTAACTGCTTTGGAATCAGATGTCTCTGGGCAATATGAATTTTCTCATTTTCTGTATAACTGTTGATCTCGATTACTTCCATACGGTCAAGAAGTGGTCTTGGAATTGTTTGTAATGTATTAGCTGTCGTAACAAACAGTACTTCCGACAAATCGATTGGAACTTCCAGATAATGATCACGGAACTTGTCATTCTGTTCACTGTCCAGTACTTCCAGAAGTGCAGAAAATGTATCTCCTTTATAGTCATTACTAACTTTATCAATTTCGTCTAAAAGCATCAGTGGATTCTTTACTTTTGCATTTCGAAGTGCTGTCGCAATTCTTCCAGGCATTGCGCCTACGTAAGTCTTGCGATGTCCCCGGATCTCAGCCTCATCACGCACACCACCAAGAGAAATGCGGACATAAGGTCTTCCAAGCGCTTCTGCAAGTGATCTTGCAATAGAGGTCTTACCGGTTCCCGGGGGGCCTGCAAGGCAAAGAATCGGAGTCTGTCCTTTACTTGTGAGTATTCTAACTGCTAGAAATTCCAGTATACGATCTTTTACCTTTTCCAGACCATAATGTTCTTCATCAAGCTTTTCTTTCGCAGCTTTGATATCAAGATTCTCCTCACATCTCTTATTCCACGGCATCTCAAGCATCGTTTCAATATAAGTTCTTACAACACCAGACTCTGCCGGGCTTGCCATCTGGCTTTTAAATCTTTTGATTTCTTTTGCTAATTTTTCTTTCACTTCACAAGATGCATCTAAATCTTTCACTGCCTGTTCGAATTCCTCCGCATCTGTCTGAAGTGTATCTTCCCCTAGTTCCTCACGAATCAGTTTCATCTCTTCTCTTAAGATATATTCTCTCTGATTCTTATCTACACGCTCTTTTACCTTTTTCTGAAGTTCCTCTTTCACACTGAGTACGCGCATCTCATTGACCACACGAAGAGAAATGTCTTCATATCTCTGAAGAATATCCTGCTCTTCCAGAACTTTTTGGGTATCTTCATAATCCATTGGAAGATTGGCAGCAATTGTATCGACCATGACGCGCAGCGATTTTATCTCTTCGATCATCATAGCGAGTTCTTTTGCAAGCTTTGGATTTTTTGACATATAATCCCTGAACAGTTCACGAAGTCCACGTACCATTCCTTCTTCATTGATTGGATTTTCCAACAGTTCCCTGTCTTCCGGTTTGCAGAAATCCGGCAATATTTTTACCGCGACCTGAAAATAAGGTTCTTCAGATTCAATCCAGGAAAGACCTGCACGCTGCTCTCCCGATACTAGAACACGTTTCATATTTCCCGGAAGCTTTACAATCTGTTTTACAGTTGCAATACAGCCAATTCTGTAAAGATCTGACTCCTTTGGCTCTTCCACTTCAACTTCCTTCTGCATTACAAGAAATATTTTCTGATCTTTTTTCATGGCCTGTGTGATTGCCTGCACAGATTTTTCACGGCTCACATCAAAATGTGTCACCTGCTCTGGCAGCACTGCAAGTCCGCGAAGTGCCACCATCGGCAGACTCATCAACTCATTTTCCATACTGTTTACTCCTATAATTCAAAAATGAGACGGGAACAATTTTACTCGTACCCGCCTCTTTCATTATGCGCTTTGTGTATTCACAGAAGTGTGTTCACACTCTGGTTTTGCTTTTCCTGTCACCACGTCACCGGTGATCCGGCACGTTTTCAGTGTCTCATCGGACGGTGCGCGATACATAATATCCATCATTGTATTTTCCATGATTGCCCGAAGTCCTCTGGCTCCGGTCTTTCTTTTCAATGATATATCTGCAATCTCGTTTAATGCAGAATCGTCAAATACTAATTTCACTCCATCTAGTTCCAAAAGTTTTTGATACTGCTTTACGATTGCATTCTTTGGCTCTGTCAAGATACGGATCAAAGCATCATGATCCAGCATCTCAAGAGATACTGTAACTGGTACACGCCCTACCAGTTCCGGAATCAATCCAAATTTCACAAGATCCTGTGGCAGCACCTGAGCTAACAATTTATCTACATCATCTTCATGCTTCTCTGCAATTTCTGCATTAAATCCGATAGATTTCTGATCAATACGTTTCTCAATAATCTTATCAATTCCTTCAAATGCACCGCCACAGATAAATAAAATATTCGTTGTATCTATCTGTATCAATTCCTGATGTGGATGCTTTCTTCCACCCTGTGGAGGAACATTTGCAACCGTGCCTTCTACAATCTTAAGAAGTGCCTGCTGAACACCTTCTCCAGATACATCTCTTGTAATTGACGGGTTCTCAGATTTTCTTGTAATCTTATCGATCTCATCAAGATAGATAATACCATACTCTGCACGTTCAATATCATAATCTGCAGCCTGAATCAGTTTTAGAAGAATATTTTCCACATCTTCTCCTACATATCCTGCCTCAGTAAGAGCTGTTGCATCAGCTATTGCAAATGGAACATTCAGAATTTTTGCAAGTGACTGGGCAAGAAGTGTCTTACCACACCCTGTCGGACCCAGCATCAGTATATTACTCTTATTCAATTCGACGCCGAGATCTCTCTGTGCCATAATACGCTTGTAGTGATTATATACAGCAACAGAAAGAACCTTTTTTGCCTCATCCTGTCCAATCACATAATCATCAAGAAATTCCTTGATTTCTTCCGGTTTCAAAAGATTGATATCTGAAAATGGAGTCCAGGAATCATTCTCATCATATGCCATCTCTTCTTCTATAATCTCAGAGCATACTTCCACACATTCATCACAGATATAAGTATCATTCGGTCCTGCAATCAATTTTTTCACCTGAGCCTGTGACTTATTACAAAATGAACACCTTATCTGATCATCATTTCTTCCCAATATTCTACACCTCATTAAAGAATAGGGAACATATCTGTTCCCTATCGTCTTGTAATTACTTCATCGATTAATCCAAATGCTTTGGCTTCCTCAGCGGACATAAAATTATCTCTGTCAGTCTCTCTGCTAATGACCTCCAGCGGCTGTCCTGTATTCTCTGCAAGAATCCGGTTCAATCTCTCACGAGTCTTCAGGATATGCTCTGCTGCAATCTGAATTTCAGTTGCCTGACCCTGAGCTCCTCCAGATGGCTGATGAATCATAATCTCGGAATTTGGAAGGGCAAGTCTCTTTCCTTTTGTACCTCCGGCCAGAAGGAATGATCCCATGCTTGCTGCCATACCGATACAGATTGTCTCAATATCACATTTGATATACTGCATAGTATCATAAATTGCCAGACCTGCAGATACAGATCCGCCCGGACTGTTAATGTACAGATGAATATCCTTTTCCGGATCCTCTGCTTCCAGGAAAAGAAGCTGCGCGATTGCTACACTCGCTGATGCATCTGTAACTTCTTCTCCAAAAAATATAATTCTGTCCTTTAATAATCTTGAATAGATATCATAGGAACGCTCTCCTCTGCTTGTCTGTTCAATGACATAAGGTACTAAACTCATACATATGCCTCCCTGTTATATTTCAGTGACTTATTATTTCTCTACAGCGTTCTCAACAAGGAAATCAATTGCTTCCTGAACAGCCATATCGTCTTTCATCTGCTGTTTCTCAGCCTCTCCTACAAGCTCTTTAAGTTTTTCAACTTCCATATCGTAAGACTTAGCCATCTCAGCTAACTTCTCATCAATCTTCTCGTCAGAAATCTCAATATTCTCAGCTTTTGCAATTGCCTCGAGAACAAGACGTGTCTTAATGTTCTTCTCTGCTGATGGAAGCATCTGCTCCATCATCTTGTCTGCTGTCATTCCTGTGAACTGTGCATACTGCTCCATTGTCAGTCCCTGTGACATCAGATTCTGAGCAAAATTATCCATCTGCTGGCGCGCCTGTGTCTTGATCATAAGTTCAGGAATCTCCATTGTTGCATTCTCGATAGCTTTTGCGATTACCTGATCTTCTTTTTTTGCTTTTCCTTCTTTAGCTTTTTCTTCTTTAATCTTAGCTTTTACATCAGCCTTGTACTCATCTAATGTATCAAACTCAGATACTTCTGCTGCGAATTCATCATCAATCGCTGGAAGCTCTTTCTCTTTGATCTCATGTACTGTACATTTGAATACAGCATCTTTTCCCTGAAGGTTCTCTGCGTGATACTCCTCCGGGAATGTAACTTTAACTTCTACTTCTTTCTCTGCCTCTACTCCGATAAGCTGATCCTCGAATCCTGGAATAAATGTTCCGGAACCAATTGTAAGAGAATAGTTCTCTCCTTTTCCGCCCTCGAATGCTTCTCCGTCAACAAATCCTTCAAAATCAAGAACAACTTCATCTCCGTCTTTAACCGGACGTCCTTCTACTGCAACTGTTCTTGCGTTCTTTCCTGCCTCTTCCTGGATCTTAGCGTCAACTTCTTTCTGTGTTACGCGTGTAGATACTTTATCTACCTCAAGTCCTTTGTACTCTCCAAGAGTAACCTCCGGTCTTGTAGCAACAAGTGCTGTGAAGATGAACGGTTTTCCTTTCTCGATCTGTGTAATATCAATCTCCGGCTGAGATACGATCTGAAGATCACACTCATCATAAGCCTCTGAGTAAGCCTGTGGAATCAGTGCATTCGCTGCATCTTCATAGAATACATCTGCTCCATACATCTTCTCAACCATCTGACGCGGAACTTTTCCTTTACGGAATCCTGGCATACTGATTTTATTTTTCTGTTTCTTGTATGCGTTCTGAAGTGCTTTTTCTAATTCATCAGCAGAAACTTCGATTGTGAGTTTCGCCATATTTTTTTCTAATTTTTCTACCTGTAAACTCATCTACCCTTTTCCTCCTATTTCTATCCCCCTTGCATGGGCAATCCGCAAAAGGGCATATTACATTGCATTCACTCAAGAAGTATATCACAAACATTTCCAAATATCCAGTTCGATTTTACGGATATTGCGTTTTTTTATAAGGTTTTCATAAATTATCTCTGATATACAATAGAATCTGCAATTTCTACTGCTTTTTCTTCGCTGATCAGCACTTCGATCAGTTTCAGTGCAAAATCAATTGCAGTTCCAACTCCCTGACTTGTAATGATATTTTCGTCAGTTGCTACTGGTGCTCCGGTCAGATATGCATCTTCAATCTCACTTTCCATGTCTGGATAGCAAGTCGCTCTCTTTCCTTTTAAAAGTCCCATATCTGCGAGAATTGTCGGTGCCGCACAAATTGCTGCCACATATCTTCCGTCGTCATATGCTTCTTGAACTGCCTTTCTGACATTCTCATCTTCTTTCAGATTCGTTGTTCCCGGCATTCCACCCGGAAGCACGATCATATCAGATTCTTTAAAATCAATCTCTGTGATCAGATCCTCTGTCTGCACAGGTATTCCATGTGCTCCGCGCACTGTATAATCATCTGTAATTGATACTGTATCCACATACACTTTTGCTCTTCGAAGCAGATCTACTACCGTCAGAGCCTCAATCTCTTCAAATCCATCTGCTAATAATACAGTTACTTTTTTCATACTAAATTTCATAACGGATCTCTCCTTTTCTTATTTTTCTTGACTCATTTTCTTAATAGTAACACTGTTTACTTTTTGTGTAAACTGAATTATGATTATGCCATGGAGGTATTATAATATGGAAATAGAACGCAAATATCTTATTGATATTGATACTCTTCCGGAAGATTATCAGAATTATCCCTGTCGTCACATCGAACAGGCTTATCTGAACACGGATCCGGTTATTCGTATCCGGAAGGACAATAATAAACATGAACTCACTTATAAATCAAAAGGTCTCATGGCAAGAGAAGAATATAATCTGCCACTTGATGAAGCTTCATATCAGCATCTGCTCACAAAGATTGACGGACGTCTCATCAGAAAAAAACGTTATATGATTCCACTCAATGATTCTCTAACTATTGAATTAGATGTCTTTGAAGACGATCTGGCTCCACTGCTTCTGGCTGAAGTAGAATTTCCAGATGAAGCTTCGGCACTCTCTTTCACACCACCAGAATGGTTTGGAACAGATGTTACATTCTCCAGCGAATATCACAACAGTACTCTTAGTTTAAAATAGTCTGATTATATTGTTAATTTTATTTAAAAGCAACATATTGTTGCTTTTTCTTATTTTGCCACGTTTCGGCGCATATTCTTTTATTTATTGAACAAATTGTTATGATGTAAACATATTTTTGATTCAATGGAGGAAACATCAATGGCCAATATCCAATTGACCGAGAATCTTCGTATTCTGCGTGAGCGAAGTAATCTTAAGCAGGATGAATTTAGCAGATATCTGAATATTTCTCGTCAGACATATTCCAATTACGAGCGTGGCACACGCACCCCTGATCTGGAATTACTCAAATCAATTGCTGACTTTTATCATATTACCATTGATGAACTTTTATTCTGTAACGGCTACAAGATTCCTCTGTATTCCATGCAGCCCGATAGAATTTCCGAGGGCGAAATTCCGTATATTAAATGCAAAAAATCCGATAATATCATCTATCTCACCGATGAAGAGCTAAAGCTTTTACTTCTTTTTCGTGCTGCTTCTGACGAAGTGAGACAGATTATTACCGGCTTTCTTGCAAATTCAAATAATCAGGAAGAATAACAGATTGGGAAGAGATCCCATCTGTTATTCTTCCATGATAAATTCATCATGTACTGCATTCATAGCTTTGTCAATATCTTTCTCAGCTACGAGTACTGTAATACGAATTTCTGATGTTGAAATCATGTTGATATTGACTCTGGAATTGTACAGCGCCTCGAACATTCTGGATGCAACTCCCGGATTGCTCATCATTCCTGCTCCTACAACAGATAATTTTGCCACATCTTTGTTGTATGTAATATCCTTAATCGTAAGTCTTTCTTTATTCTTATCCAGAACTTCTAACGCATGTTCAAGATCATCCGAAGCAACAGTAAAGGAAATATCTTTTGTCCCCTCGCGTCCTACAGACTGTAAAATAATATCTACATTAATGTTATTGGCTGCTAATGTATCAAATACACTAAAAGCTGTCCCTGGTTTGTCTTCTACTCCGATTACAGAGATTCTTGCTGTATTTTTATCTGCTGCAACTCCTGTTACTAACAGTTTTTCCATTCCTGTTCCCTCCCCTACTACGGTTCCTTCTGTCTGATTGAGACTAGATCTGACTACCAGCTCTACATTGTATTTTTTTGCCATCTCGACTGAACGGTTGTGAAGTACTTTCGCTCCAAGGCTCGCCAGCTCCAGCATCTCATCATAAGTAATAAAATCTAATTTTTTTGCATTCTTTACAATTCTCGGATCAGCTGTAAAGACTCCATCAACATCTGTATAAATCTCACATTTGTCTGCATGAAGTACCGCAGCAAGCGCAACTGCAGTTGTGTCTGAACCACCTCGTCCAAGTGTTGTAATATCGTCATACTTATTCACACCCTGGAATCCTGTTACGATCACAATCTTTCTGGAATCCAGTTCATGTCTGATACGCTTAGTATCTACACGTTTAAATCTTGCATTTCCATAACGTGATGTTGCATGCATCGCAACCTGGAATGCATTTAGAGATACCGCTGGCACATCCAGTGCCTGCATAGCCATAGCCATCAATGATACTGACACTTGTTCTCCTGTTGTCAAAAGCATATCCAACTCACGCTTCTTTGCATCTGGGTTGATGGAATTTGCAAGTTCAATCAGCTCATCTGTTGTATCTCCCATCGCAGAAAGCACGACTACCACATCATGCCCTGCTTTATAGTCTTCAATGCAGCGTCTTGCCACATTAAATATTCGTTCTTTATTGGCAACAGAAGTCCCGCCAAATTTTTTAACGATCAGCATAGTTTCTCCCTTTCCCTAATCTTCAATACGGATCATATGAAGAATCTGGTCTTCATAACTCTTCGCTCTTGTATCATAATCACCTTCCATCATGATCGGAGTCACAAATCCAAACTCTCCGTCCAGACCGTCAACCTTCACGATTTCAACATCCCCAAAGGAATAACGGATATCTTCAATCTTCTCCTCCACGTTCCCTTTCATACGGATAAAGAATCGTCTCTTCATGGAAGATTTATCTTCCAGACGGAGTTTCTCTTCTTTCCACATAGTCATCACATTGCGGTTCAGGTTCTTGGCCGCTTCCACAACATCGGATACAACAGCACTTGCTGTTGGAAGTTTTCCTGCCCCGCTTCCATAGAACATCGCATCTCCCAAGACATTTCCATGAACGAAAATTGCATTGAAAACACCATTTACATTGTAAAGCGGGTGATCCGGATAAAGCATGCAAGGTGCGACCATCGCGCCAAGTCTTCCGGCATGTGTCTTACTGGAAGCCAAAAGCTTGATTGTGGTTCCCATAGCCTTTGCATATCTCATATCTTCTACTGTAATCTGTGTAATTCCTTCACAGTAAATATCTTCAAAATCTACCTGCTGACCGGAAATCAGAGATGACAAAATTGCAATCTTTCTGCAGGCATCATACCCTTCTACATCTGCCTCCGGATTTCGCTCTGCATATCCGTTATCCTGTGCTTCCTTTAATACAGAAGCATAATCTGCTCCCTCATAAAACATCTTCGTCAACATATAATTCGTTGTGCCATTGAGGATTCCGGTAATTTCTTCAATCTCATCTGCTGTCAGCGAAGAATTAAGCGGACGGATGATCGGAATGCCACCGCCTACACTTGCCTCAAACAGAAAATTTATGTTCTTTTCTTTTGCAATAGAAAGCAATTCTGCACCGTGCTTTGCCACAAGTGCCTTATTGGAAGTTACGACACATTTTCCGGCAAGAAGGCTTCTTTTCACAAAGGTATACGCTGGCTCGATTCCTCCCATGACTTCCACAACGATCTGGATCTCATCATCAGAGATAATTGTCTCAAAATCATGAATTACTTTTTCCTGTATCGGGTCTTCTGGAAAATCTCTGATGTCCAACACATATTTTACATTCAGTGCATCCCCGATTCTCTGGGCAATGCGCTCACCATTGGTATCAATAACTTCCACGACACCTGAACCAACTGTACCATACCCCATCACTGCTATATTTATCATACCGTTCCTCCCTTTTCACCGCCTGATACATATTTTAAATAGGCGTTTATAAACATATCAAGATCTCCGTCAAGAACCGCCGTAACGTTGCCATTTTCCACATTCGTTCTGTGGTCTTTTACCAACGTGTATGGCTGCATAACATAGGACCTTATCTGATTACCGAATCCGATGTCTTTTACTTCTCCCCGGATATCTGATACTTTTTCTGCCTGTTCCTGCTCCTGCAGCAGCTTTAATTTTGCCTTCAACATCTGCATAGCTTTTTCTTTATTATGATGCTGTGATCTTTCATTCTGGCATTGAACTACAATTCCTGTCGGCAAATGCGTGATTCGGATTGCAGAAGATGTCTTATTGACATGTTGTCCGCCAGCCCCGCTTGCACGATAGGTATCAATTTTCAGATCATCATCTAAAATATCAATATCAATGTCTTCTTCAATATCCGGCACCACATCGCAGGAAGCAAAAGAAGTCTGTCTCTTTCCCGCTGAATTAAATGGCGAAATTCTTACAAGCCGATGTACACCTTTTTCTGATTTCAGATAGCCATAGGCATTGTCTCCAACTACTTCAAATGTAATATTTTTTATTCCGGTAATATCTCCATCCAGATAGTCCAGTACCTGAACCGAAAATCCTTTTGTCTGAAACCACCTGGTATACATACGGTACAGCATGTTCACCCAGTCACATGCCTCCGTTCCGCCTGTTCCGGCATGTAATGTCATAATCGCATTGCAGGAATCATATTCTCCAGATAACAATGTCTCAATTCTGAGTTTTTCAAAATCTTCCTCAAAATGAGCTATATCCTTTTCAATTTCCTTCACCATCGAGCGGTCTTCCTCTTCATCAACCATCTCAATCAGTGTACAGATATCATCATACTCCGAATATAATGCATGGATCACTTTCAAATGTTCCTGAAGATCTTTTAATTCTTTCATGATCTTCTGTGATTCTTCCGGCGCATCCCAGAATCCCGGTTCTTCTATCTTACGTTCCAGTTCCTCAACCCTGTTCTCTTTGCCGGAAATGTCAAAGTGAATCCCTCATTTCGGCAAGAGGTTCTTCATAGGAGTTCATAATTCCCTTATACTGTTCTAATTCAATCACACTGCCTCACCTCTTTCTTTTTTATATTTTTAACTTACTGCATAACGACATTTCTCCCGTCACTTTTCGCAACGGGAGATTCATCCCTTTTTAGATTTGTCTGTTATTTATTTCTTCCACAGCACTGTTTGTACTTCTTACCACTTCCACATGGGCAAGGGTCATTTGGATAGACCTTCTTGTTTTCCCGCTTCTTCGGCTCACGAAGAGCTGTGTCATCTTTATTGGTTCCAGTTACTTTTGCGACCTGCTCGCGCTCAGCTTTCTGCTCGATTCTTACATGCATCAAAGTTCTGACTGTTGTCTCTGTAATTGCCTGAGTCATCTCGCCGAACATATCATATCCAAGCATCTTATACTCAATCTTCGGGTCACGGTTACCGTAAGCCTGAAGACCGATTCCCTGACGGAGCTGATCCATATCGTCAATATGATCCATCCATTTTGCATCAATAACTTTTAAAAGCACGACACGCTCCAGCTCACGGATATGCTCTGGCTCCGGAAACTCTGCTTCTTTTGCTTCATATGCTTTTGCTGCGCGCTCTTTTAACAGATGCTTCAGCTCTTTCTGTCCCATGCCTTTGACATCATCCGGTGTCACCGGTGCCATCGGAATGACCGCTCCTATTACACGGTTCAATTCAATCAGATCCCAGTCCTCATAGTCCTGATCTACTGAAACTTCAGCATCTACCGTATTCTCAATGTAATCGTTAATCATATGGAAGATGGAATCACGCATATTCTCGCCATCCAGCACACGTCTTCTCTCTTCGTAGATGATTTCTCTCTGCTCATTCATAACCTGGTCGTACTCTAACAGATTCTTACGAATTGCAAAGTTATTGCTCTCAATCTTCTGCTGAGCTTTCTCAATCGCACTGGAAAGCATCTTATGCTCGATCTGCTCGCCTTCTTCTACTCCAAGCGCCTCAAACACCTGCATCAGTCTCTCAGAACCGAACAGTCTCATCAGGTCATCTTCCAGAGAAATGTAGAATCTAGATTCTCCCGGATCTCCCTGACGTCCGGAACGGCCACGTAACTGGTTATCAATACGTCTGGATTCGTGACGCTCAGTACCGATGATCTTTAATCCACCGGCTTCTCTTGACTCATCATCCAGCTTGATATCTGTACCACGACCGGCCATATTCGTTGCGATCGTGACAGCATCGTGAATACCTGCCTGCGCCACGATCTCAGCCTCCAGTTCATGATACTTAGCATTCAATACATTATGCTTAATTCCTCTTTGTTTGAGCATGCCGCTTAAAAGTTCAGAAGTCTCAATTGTAATTGTACCAACAAGCACTGGCTGATGATTTGAATGTGCTTTCTCAATTTCATCACATACTGCATTGAATTTTTCCTTCTTTGTCTTGTATACGGCATCTTCCAAGTCTTTTCTCGCAACCGGACGATTGGTTGGAATCTCAATTACATCCATTCCATAAATCTCACGGAACTCCTTCTCCTCAGTAAGAGCCGTACCTGTCATACCGGCTTTCTTCTCAAATTTGTTAAACAAGTTCTGGAAAGTAATGGTTGCCAGTGTCTTACTTTCTCTCTTAACCTTCACATGCTCTTTTGCTTCGATTGCCTGATGAAGTCCGTCTGAATAACGGCGTCCCGGCATAATACGTCCGGTAAACTCGTCAACGATGAGTACTTCATCGTCTTTTACAACATAATCCTGGTCACGGAACATCAGATTATGTGCACGCAGCGCAAGGATAATATTATGCTGGATTTCCAGGTTTTCCGGATCAGCCAAGTTCTCAATATGAAAGAACTTTTCGACTTTCTTTACACCATCTTCTGTCAGGTTGATATTCTTCTCTTTTTCATTGACGATAAAATCACCAGTCTCTTCAATATCCTCGCCCATAATGGCATTCATCTTACTGAATTCACCACTCGCCTCGCCTTTTTCCAACTGACGCGCAAGAATATCGCATGCTTCATATAGCTTGGTAGATTTATCACTCTGACCGGAAATGATCAGTGGTGTTCTCGCCTCATCAATCAATACGGAATCGACCTCATCGATGATAGCATATTTCAGTCCACGCTGAACGAGCTGCTCTTTATAAATAACCATGTTATCTCTCAGATAATCAAATCCGAGTTCGTTGTTCGTTACATAAGTAATATCGCAATTGTATGCAGCACGTCTCTCATCATTATCCATGCTATTCAATACCACTCCGACAGTCAGTCCCAGGAACTCATGAACCTGTCCCATCCACTCAGCATCACGCTTTGCCAGATAGTCGTTGACTGTTACAATATGCACCCCCTCACCGGTCAATGCATTCAAATAAGCCGGAAGTGTAGAGACCAGTGTCTTACCTTCACCAGTCTTCATCTCAGAAATACGTCCCTGATGAAGAATAATTCCTCCGATCAACTGTACTCTGTAATGCTTCATGCCAAGTGTACGTCCTGCCGCCTCACGCACAACTGCAAACGCCTCCGGCAGAATATCATCCAGTGTCTCTGTGTCTTTCAGACGGCTCTTAAATTCCTGTGTCTTATTCTTAAGCTCCTCGTCGGAAAGCTGCTCCATCTGCGGCCCCAACGCTTCAATCTCATCTACAATGGGATAGATACGCTTTAACTCATTTTCACTATGTGTTCCAAAAATTTTTTGCAATAAGCCCATATCTATACATTACTCCTTGTCCGTAAATTTACTCAGTATCCATTCTATCACTATCAAGAATGCAATTCAACCAATTTACAAAGTGTTTTCAAACTGTTCACACTTGAAATATTTTCTCATCATTCAAGAATTCTCTCGCATTCTTGTTGCGAACTAAGCTGCATAAATTCTATACTAATATTTTTTAATCTGCTCATATGGAAGATGTCCTCCAAAAAGATCCAGCGCACTTCCTATTGTAAAATCCACTTTTCCACCCGTCTTTTTTCTAAAATGTTCAATGTCCTCAAGACTTGCGATTCCTCCTGCATAAGTCACTGGTATCATATCGAACTCTCCAAGAATTTTTGCCAGCTCTTCATCAATTCCTGCTGATTTTCCTTCTACATCCACACCATGCACCAGATATTCATCGCAATATCCGGCAATTTCCCTTAAAACTTCCTGTGTCAGTTTTACATCCGTAAACTTCTGCCAGCGGTCTGTCACTATATAATAACCGTCTTCTTTTTTCCTGCAGCTCAAATCAATGACAACATTTTCTTTCCCCACTGCATGTTTAAGTTTTTCCATATTTTCCCAATTTATCTTCCCGTCGCGGAACACATAAGATGTTACGATCACATGGCTTGCCCCCGCCTCCAGAAACTCTTCTGCATTTTCGGCATGGATTCCACCGCCCACCTGAAGTCCTTTTGGATATGCGCCAAGTGCCAGTATTGCCTGTGCTTTCGTTTCTCTATAATATTCTGAAGATACCGGATTTAAAAGTATCACATGTCCCCCTATAAGTCCGTCTTTCTGATACATTTTTGCATAATAATCCGCATTTTCAGAGGCCGTGAAATTTTCCTTTGCCTGATTGCCCTGATCAGTAAGACTACCGCCTACAATTTGTTTGACTTTTCCATTATGTATGTCTATACAAGGTCTGAAATGCATGAAAAAACTCCTTTCCTTATCCAAAAGAAAAGCCACACTCTCACAGGGACAAATCCATTTATCCCCGAAAAAATGTGACCTTGTCTTCTTATCTTACATTCTTTTCTTATCTGTCGTTTACATTGTCATTACCAGTCGTCGCATCATTCACTGTGTTATTGTTTGTGTTTTTCCGGTTATCCGACCGTCCATCACCATCCAGATCATCGACTACATCGCCTACGCCTTTTCCGATATCGTCAATTCCATCTTCCAGGCCGTCACCGATTTTGTCCATGGCACTATCACCAGTCTGTGTGTCATTCGCGCCATTGTCATTCACCACATCATTCTGCCCTGCTCCATTATCATTTGAATTTCCTGCACAGGCAGTAACTGAAACCAGAATACCAACACACATCATAATCAACAATAACTTTTTTAACCGTTTCATAATTTTCGTCTCCTTTTCCGTATAGAATGCTACATGCAAATACTTCACTTGCTGATAGTAATATCTGCATTTTACAGTTTTCTATACCTTTTTAGAGATTGACATTATTTTACAGTCGTTCTGCAATGCGGCCGCTTCTGTATGCCTCCAGGAGAAATTCCAGATCATGGATCTGTTCTACCAGCTCTTTTCCCACATCCGTGTCTAAAACAGACTGGCGCTTTGATACAATTTCTGTCACAATGGTATCAGAATGAATATCTGTTTCATTTTCAATTGCTGATTCTTTCGATTCAAACGGCTCATGGGCACTTAAAATCATACCATAAGAATTATAGATCAGCGTATAACCTGCAATTCCGGTCTGTTTCTGATATGCTCTTGAAAATCCTCCATCGATAACAAATACTTTGCCTCCACATTTCATCGGATTTTCTCCGTTTTTGGATTTTACCGGCATATGACCATTGATGATATGACTAAAGGAATGCTCTAGTCCGAATTCTTTCAAAATACGGTCGACCACCTTATCATTTTCCAAAAAATCATAATAAGGATTCTTTTTCTCCTTGTGTGTCTCTTTTTCTGCCAGGAAATATCGCTCAAACGTTGCCATCTTGTCCTTACCGAACAGCGGTGAATTCTCACTGAGCCAGATATACCACATCATATCCTTCCCACGCTTTCGTTCTTTCTCGTCAATGGCATAAAATCCCTTTCTCACATAGCTTTCCAACACCTCATAAAGTGCCTTTCCTTTGTAAGAACGCCCGTATATTTTTACTGACTTAAAACTTCCATCTTCATTCAGCGGAATACAACCGTGATACAACAAGTTGTTATTGTATACTTTGTATAATCCACCTTTACTTAAAAGGAAATGCATATGGCTCTGTAATTTTTCGCAGTTAACAAATGCCTGCGTCAGACGATCCAGCACCTCTTCTTCGGCTTCCGTCAATGCATATGGCCGTTTTGGATCGATCGTCGGAAAGTTCTTATCCAGAAGTTCATATGTTTTTCCATTCAACTCGATCAAACCTTTTTCATAGTCAATCAGATGCAAAAGATTTCGGTGTTCCAGCTTAAATCCAGGATTTTTTTTGATAATCTGCCCTTCTATCTTAAACTGGATAATAGAAATTGCCTTATGCATCTTCATGTTCAGCATTGTTTCACTTGGGTCATAGTCTGGATCATCCTTTAGTTCAAAGCAGCTGCATGGATCATCCCGATATGTGTTCAGTGCAAATGTAGCAAGCGGCAGAAGGTTAATTCCATAGCCATCCTCCAAAATCTCCAGATTTGCATATCTTGCACAGATGCGAACAACATTTGCAACACAGCCCTGTTGTCCTGCTGCCGCACCCATCCAGAGTACGTCATGATTTCCCCATTGGATATCCATAGAATGATAACCCATCAGCTTGTCCATAATAATATGCGGGCCTGGCCCACGATCATAAATATCTCCTACAATATGCAGATGATCTACAGTAAGTCTCTGGATCAATTCACTCAAAGCCACAATAAACTCTTCGGAACGTTTGATCCGGATGATCGTATCTACAATAGAATTATAATAGGACTCCTTATCCAGAACATCTGCTTTCTCTGTAATCAATTCCTCAATGACATAAGCAAATTCCGGAGGCAGGGCTTTTCTGACTTTAGATCTGGAATACTTACTTGAAGTCCGCTTGCAGATTTCAATCAGACGATACAACGTAATCTTATACCAGTCCTCCATATTTTCTTCTTTTTTCTTAATGAGCTCCATCTTCTCTCTTGGATAATAAATAAGAGTAGCAAGGGTCTTCTTATCCTTACTACTCATAGTATTTCCGAAGACTTCGTCAATTTTTCTACGAACTGCTCCCGATCCATTCTTAAGAACATGGGAAAATGCTTCATATTCCCCATGGATATCCGTAAGAAAATGTTCCGTACCTTTTGGCAGATTTAAAATTGCCTGTAAGTTAATAATCTCTGTTGATGCCTTTGCAATGGTCGGATACAGTTGAGAAAGTCTCTCCAAATAACGTGCTTCTAAATCTTTCATAACCTCTCCTTTATATAATAATAATGTTTTTCTCAACTATAATACTTGCGGATTGTGGGAGTGCATCGCACGAAACAATCCGTAGGTATCATAGTTTGGGACTTTTTACCCAACATCATATTATTTTAATACTACGTCTGACATATCGTATTTTCCTGCATCTTTTCCGGCAAGGAATTTTGCAGCCTCTACCGCACCTTTTCCAAATACAGTTCTAGAGTATGCTGTGTGTTTGAACTCAATCACTTCATCTATTCCTGCAAAGAGTACTTCGTGTTCCCCAACAATTGTACCTCCGCGCACAGCCGATATACCAAGTTCTTTTTTATCACGTTTCTTTCTGACCTGACTTCTGTCATAGACATACTCGTACTGTCCATCTGCCACATCATTGATAGAATCTGCAAGAGCGATTGCTGTTCCACTTGGGGCATCCAATTTCTGGTTGTGATGCTTCTCAACAATTTCAATATCATAACCTGCCGGAGACAGTACTTTCGTCGCCTCTTTCAAAAGCTGCATCAAAAGATTGATTCCAAGTGACATATTGGCAGAACGAAGAACTGCTACCTTCTTGGATGCTTCTTCTACCTCCTGAAGCTGTTCCTCTGAAAGTCCTGTTGTGCAAAGAACAACAGGAATCTGTTTTTCTACGCAATAATCCAAAAGTCCGTCTACTGCCTTTGCATTTGAAAAGTCAATCACAACGTCTGCTTCTACATCACATTTTTCGATACTTTCGAACACTGGATATTCATTTGCAACTTCCGTATATGCATCCACTCCTGCCACAATCTCTACCTCTGCATCTTCTTTTGCAAGTGTGGTAATCGCACGTCCCATCTTGCCATTGCAGCCATGCATAATCGCACGTACCATAATGTTTTTCCTCCTTGTCTTTTTACATGACAGAAAAGGATATCACCCGGATATCCTTTTATCTGTAATTATCATTCCTACTGCCATTCTTAAAAAATCGCTATGCCAGCTCAATTCCAAAATCCTTCATGGCCTGTGCCAGTGCTTTTGTGTGTTCTGGTGAAAGTTCAGTTAATGGCATGCGAAGCGGTCCGCAGTCTTTTCCCATAAGTTCCATTGCTTTCTTAACAGGAATCGGATTTACTTCACAGAAAAGCTTCTCAACAAGTGGAATTGCTTTTAACTGAAGGTCCAGACTTCCTTTCACATCTCCCTCAAAAAACTTCTCACAGATATCATGCGTCTCCTTTGGAGCTACATTAGAAAGAACTGAAATCACTCCCTTTGCTCCCAGAGAAAGTAATGGTACGATTTGATCATCATTTCCTGAGTACAGATCAATGTTACCATCTGTCAGAGACATAATCTTTGCAACCTGGGAAATATTTCCAGATGCCTCTTTTACACCTACAATATTGTCAACATTCTTTACAAGTTCTGCCACAGTAGCCGGCTCAATATTACAGCCTGTTCTGCTTGCAACACTATACATAATAATTGGTGCCTTCGCTTCTTTTGCTACAGCTTCATAATGTGCGATCAGGCCTGCCTGTGTAGCCTTATTATAATAAGGTGTTACAAGAAGTAATCCGTCTGCACCATAATCTGCTGCCTCCTTAGACATATCAATTGCTGTACGTGTACAATTAGAACCTGTACCTGCAATAACCGGGATTCTGCCTTTCACTCTGTCAATTGCAAACTTTACGCACTGCATATGTTCTTCTTCTGTCATTGTTGCAGACTCACCAGTTGTTCCACAAATCACAATACAATCCGTTCTATTATTGCAATGGTAATCAAGCAGTGCATCCAACTTATCATAATTAATACTTCTTTCTTCATCATCATTAAATGGTGTGACAATTGCCACTCCAGCTCCAGTAAATATAGCCATCGTACTCCTCCTGACTTTTCATGCACTTTAAATTATCTGTCATGATTCATTATTAATTGAAATTTTAGCATCATTATCAAGGGATGTCAATGAAAGACTATACTTCTAAACAAGTTGCAAACATTCTGACCTGCCCATTTTTTATATTTCCACACATTCCAGTTTACTTACAGATACCTCATACGCGGTTCTTTCTTCCGTCAGCGTATCCGATAACTTCTTTATATAAGTACGACTCTGTATTCTGCCTATGATCTGCACATGCTCTCCTACTTCAAATGCAGAAGCATATCTCGCATTTCTTCCCCAGCAGATACATGGTATGTAATCTGATTTTCCATATGGTCTGTTCACCGCCAGCAAAAGGTCAGCGATTTCTCTCCCAAGTGGAGTTTTCCGATAGACCGGAAGTTTACAGATATAGCCGTCCAGGAAAATGCTATTCGTCTTCGCTCCATCCAGTTCTTCATCAATAAACTCCAACTCTCTTACAAATACAGATAATACAAGCCGATTTTTTTGCTCTTCATGTCTGTTATAAGACCGGAACTGACCATTCACCATAATATACTCACCTGTATAATCTCTTGTCACATCAATCAGACGCTCCGAAATCATCAGTGGAATCCGGTCTTCCGAGTTGCTCAGACGCTTCACCTTTACCTCTACCATATAAAATCCTTCCCCGAATACCTCATGGCTGAAAGTAAAATCTGAAGCAATCTCTCCCATAATCGTCACCTGGTTATTTTCAATAATCTTATCTGACATAATTTTAAGTTCTCCTTCCTCTAAAACGTATTTCCTATGGTCTTTAATAATCTATGCTTAAAGTACAGAATTTAGAACAACTTTTTTAAACTCTTGTAAAATTTCAAAAATGTGGTAGACTAATAAAGTTGTATATATTAAATTAGAAGTGTTTACAAGTGAAGATTCAAAGAAAAGGATGTTATAAAATGAAGACAAAACGCGAAGATGTAAGAAATATCGCAATTATCGCCCATGTTGACCACGGTAAAACGACACTGGTAGATGAATTATTAAAGCAAAGCGGCGTATTCCGTGAAAATCAGGCCGTTGAGGAACGTGTCATGGATTCCAACGATATTGAAAGAGAACGTGGAATCACTATTCTTTCTAAAAATACTGCCGTTACTTATAACGGGGTAAAGATTAATATCATTGACACACCTGGACATGCTGATTTCGGCGGCGAAGTAGAACGTGTCCTTAAAATGGTAAACGGAGTTATCCTCGTAGTTGATGCATTTGAAGGTGCTATGCCACAGACAAAGTTCGTTCTCAGAAAAGCAATGGAATTAAAACTTCCTGTTATTGTATGCATCAACAAAATCGATCGGCCAGAAGCAAGAGCTGAGTCTGTTATCGATGAAGTTCTGGAACTTCTCATTGATCTTGGTGCATCGGATGAGCAGCTTGACTGTCCGTTCGTATATGCTTCTGCAAAAGCTGGTGTTGCTGCTTTAGAGCTGACAGATGACATGAAAGATATGAAACCACTGTTTGATACAATCTTAGACTACATTCCTGCACCGGAAGGCGACCCGGAAGCTCCAACTCAGGTTCTTATCAGTACAATTGATTACAATGAGTATGTAGGACGTATCGGTGTTGGTAAAGTAGATAACGGTACGATCGCAGTGAACCAGGATATGGTTGTTGTCAACCATCATGATCCGGACAAACAGCAGAAAGTTAAAATCAGTAAGCTCTACGAATTCGATGGTCTGAAAAAAGTAGAAGTAAAAGAAGCAACCATCGGTTCCATTGTAGCAATTTCCGGTATTTCCGACATTTCCATCGGAGATACACTCTGCTCTCCTGAAAATCCGGTAGCCATTCCGTTTCAGAAGATTTCAGAGCCTACGATTTCCATGGACTTCATGGTAAACGACAGCCCATTTGCCGGACAGGAAGGAAAATTTGTGACTTCCCGTCACTTGCGTGACCGTCTGATGCGTGAGCTGAATACAGATGTCAGCCTTCGTGTCGAAGATACAGAGAACATGGATTCTTTCAAAGTTTCTGGTCGTGGCGAACTTCACCTTTCTGTTCTTATTGAGAACATGAGACGTGAAGGATACGAATTTGCTGTCAGCAAGGCAGAAGTCCTTTATAAGAAAGATGAAAATGGTAAGCTCTTAGAGCCTATGGAGATTGCATACATCGATGTACCAGACGAATTTACTGGTGTTGTCATCGAGAAACTGAGCCAGAGAAAAGGCGAACTTCAAACGATGGGTGCCGGAAATGGCGGATATACCCGTCTTGAGTTCCGTATTCCTTCCCGTGGACTCATTGGATACCGTGGGGATTTCATGACTGATACAAAGGGAAATGGAATCATGAACACAGCATTTGACGGCTACGCACCATACAAAGGTGATATTCAGTATCGAAAACAGGGATCTCTGATCGCATTTGAGACTGGAGAATCTGTAACTTACGGACTTTATATTGCCCAGGAGCGTGGGCAGTTATTCATTGGAGCAGGTGAAAAAGTTTACTCCGGTATGGTCATCGGACAGAATGCAAAGACAGATGATATCGAGATTAATGTCTGCAAGACAAAACATCTTACAAACACTCGTTCTTCCAGTGCAGATGAGGCTCTCCGCCTGACACCTCCGAGAGTATTAAGTCTGGAGCAGGCAATCGATTTTATCGACACTGACGAGCTTCTGGAAGTTACACCAGACAATTTGAGAATCCGCAAGAAAATTCTGGATCCTAAGATGAGAAAAAGAAGCAACCTGAAATAATAAAATACTATTCAAGACTTTAAGCTGTCCGTATACATTTTTGTTGCGGACAGTTTTTTGAATCTTTTGACCATGTTCTTCATATTTTCTACATCCTTTCCAAATTCTATATTGGCAAGACTACTCCGATACTTTATACTCTATATTGTAGATTTTTACTACTTACTTATTACTAATTCCTAAGGAGACAAAAAACATATGAAAGAATCTATATCTGTATTTTTAAAACGGCTGTCTGATATTTTGGAATTTGTTATTTCATTTATATTGACCGCCGGTATTATCTTATTGTGTCTGCGTGTAGCCGGTGCGATTTACAAAATTCCAGATTTAAATGTCTGGCCTAACTACGAAGATCTTCTAGAAACTTGCTTCAATCTGATCATCGGTGTCGAGCTCATTAAAATGATGTACTCTCACTCCCCACAGACAGTTTTCGAAGTTCTCTTATTTGCAATTGCAAGACAAATCATCATCGATCATTCTTCTATCTGGAGCAGTCTTGTCGGTGTCTGCGCAATCGCTGTATTATTTGCCACACGTAAATTCTTATTCTGTAATTTTGATGATGCTGACAAATACATCTTCCACGCATCTGCAAAAGCAAAAAATATTGCCAAGCTTCTTTCCATTGACCTTCCGTATTCAGAAAACGATACACTGGAAGAGGTGATGCTTGATCAGTTAAAAAAAGAAAATATAAATAACGAGATCGGAGCCTGTGTTTTCTTCAAAAGCTTCGGTCTACGCATTGCAAAAAAATCTGATGGAAAAATTTCAAGAATTGAAGTAATACGTGCTATACATTAACAACAAAACGTGCTATACTATATCTATCAGATAGATTACCGTTCTGGCCACCAACTGTCAGATATTAACGTCTGAAAAAACGTAGCAAAGGAGTTGGACAATATGAAATTCATTATTATTGGAAAGAACATTGACGTAACACCAGGATTAAAAGATGCTGTAGAGAACAAATTAGGAAAATTACAGCGTTACTTCACACCTGACACAGAGATTCATGTAACACTCAGCGTTCAGAAAGAACATCAGAAGATTGAGGTTACAATCCCTGTAAAAGGCAACATCATTCGTTCCGAGCAGGAAAGCGACGATATGTATGTATCCATCGACCTGGTAGAAGAAATCATCGAACGCCAGATCTTAAAATATAAGAGAAAATTAGTGGACCGCAAGCAGTCTGCCCCCGCCTTCTCTGAAGCGTTCCGGAATGAAGAAACTCCCATCCCGGAAGACGAGATCAAGATCGTGAAAACAAAGAAATTAACATTTGGTGCTATGTGTTTAGCCATATCTTTATTACTACCACAGGTTTTTCATATTATTGGTATGCAACAGGCCGGGTCTATTTTCTTGCCAATGCATTTGCCTGTTTTTATAGGGGGAATGCTATTAGGTCCTATTTATGGTTTGTTTTTAGGGATTTTTGCTCCATTGACAAGCTTTGTTGTGACTGGAATGCCTTCTGCGGATCGTGTTCTTTTTATGATGAGTGAACTTGCCACTTATGGAATGATGAGTGGACTTTTATTCCATCAGTTCCATTTCTCTAAACAAAAGTTTGGAGCATTATCAGCACTTATTATTTCGATGATTGCTGGTAGAGTTGTTTATGGTATTGTGATTTCTATAGCAACATACATTTTTGGCATTCCTCTTGGTGGTATTCCAGCTGTCATTGCAGCAACAACAACGGGTATTCCAGGTATTATTATTCAATTGATTTTTGTACCAACTATTGTCATGGCGATTGTTAAGGGAGGATATTTTGATGAAGTTGCAGCAACTACAAAAAAAGCTTAATGAAGAAGGATTATCATTAATTGCTGATAGACAGGGAGAACTCTATACATCAAAGCTTCATGGCATAGGACCTATTATAAATCCTATGAAGGAAGATATATATTATTTTGAAGATGCAATCGTAGTTGATAAAGTCATTGGAAAAGCAACTGCAATGTTACTGATTTTATCAAAAGTGAAATACATTTATGCCTATGTCTTAAGTGAAAAAGCCAAAGAAATATTGGAATATTATCATATCAGTTATGATTGTGAAAAAGTTGTTCCTTATATTAT
>OGYI01000364.1_pt1 | contig 57772 bp, 45 predicted proteins | sample 1576521 | NCBI WGS metagenome assembly OGYI01 (sample SAMEA3541484, study PRJEB24748) | human gut metagenome | biome: human gut; feature: human-associated habitat; material: faeces | place: China | collected 2012
ACGCTTCCGCTCGGATAATCACGCAGCGGTACTAAGGCTGCAAAAGACGCAGCCTTAGTACCGGCGAGCTTATAACGCCCCTTACAGGAATCCTTGCGAGGCGGCGGGGCGGCATGGCAGCGGCAGACCGGCTGTGCAAGGGCAGACAGGGCAGCGCAGGCTCAAAAGAGCCGTGAACTTTAAGTAAAAAGAAACGTCTGAGCCCCTCTGTCCCTGCATTAGTGTCCGGTTGAAAAGGCGTGTGGGGACGGAGGGGCTTGTTATTATCCGATGTGTATGTATGGAATGAGCATTGCGAGGTTTGTGTCGAATTGTGTCGAAAAAGAGATGGAAGGAAACATGGGACATAATGTTTGAAAGGCAGTTGGGCTCGGTGAGAGAAGTCAGCAGAAAATTAATGGAGAGATAAACGAGAACTATATGGCAGACAGTAAAAAAGATAAATTGAATAATTCTGAGAGTGAAATCATTATATACCAAACGGAAGATGGACATACAAAAATTGATGTGAAGTTTGTGGATGAAACTGTTTGGCTCACGCAGGCTCAATTATGTGAGCTTTATCATACCAGTAAATCTAACATAAGCGAGCATATCAAACATATATTTGAGGAAGGAGAACTGGATGAAGTTTCAGTCGTTCGGAAATTCCGAACAACTGCCGCTGATGGAAAAAACTATAATACAACTTATTATAATTTGGATATGATTATTTCACTGGGATATCGAGTGAAATCACTAATAGTGAATCTATTGCATTTTTTAAAATGGTACAAAATAAATTGCATTATGCAGCACATGGGCATACGGCTGCAGAGATAATATATGAGCGAGCAGATGCAAATCAGCCATTTATGGGGTTGAAAAGTTTTTCGGGTGATTTTCCTGTATTGAAAGATATAGGAGTTGCAAAAAATTATCTTGATGATAAAGAATTGAAAGTCTTAAACAATATTGTCTCAGGATATTTTGATTTTGCAGAAGTTCAAGCTATGCGCCATAATCCTATGTATATGGCTGATTATGTGGAGCATCTTGATAGGGTATTAAGAAGTACAGGTGAAGAGGTATTGCAGGGAGCAGGGAAAATTAGTCATGCACAGGCGATAGAAAAAGCAACAAGAGAATATAAAAAATTTCAGGTGCAGAACTTATCTCCAATTGAGAAAGAGTATTTAGAAAGTATTGGAAATATGTATAACGCAGTAAAGAAAAAAACAAAAAAATAAAGATAAAATGTATTCTTATGTGAGCGGTGATGCTAATGGAATGATAGTTCTTCAAAACTAGGGTTAGGGAGTTGCACTCGATAAGGCTTCCGCCAAGACCCGACCTCGCCTTCCGTGAATCCTTTTCACACACTCAATGCATGGAGGGACGGAAATTTTGCGGACAATTTTGTTTGATATGTATGGAGTTATTTTAAAAGAAAGCAAAGGTAATTTTATTCCATATACTTTTGATTATTTTTCTGACCAGGAACGTGAAAGACTGATTAGACAGTTTAGGGACGAACAGCTGTTTACGAAAGCTGGAAGTGGATTAATAAGTTCGGATGATTTTTTATTACAATTAGGATTTACCGATCCGCAGCATCATATGAAAAATTATCTGGAAAATTATTTGACACTGGATAACGGTTTTATACCTTTTGCTGAAAAATACTATAATGAATTCAGGTTTGTTTTAGTGTCCAATGATGTTTCTGAATGGAGTGCGTATATTACGGAATTTTATAATCTTAATAAGTATTTTCGTGAGAAAATTGTGAGCGGCGATATAAAATGCAGAAAGCCGGATATAAGAATATTTAATTATGCATTGGAGCAAAGCAAGAGTATACCTCAGGAGTGTATTTTTATAGATAACAGTGTGGAAAATTTGGCCATGGCAGAAAGCCTGGGTATTATTCCTGTTTTATTTAATCGGGATAATGTGGCTTATGAGGGATTAACAGTTAATAGTTTTGAAGAATTGGAACAGTTGATTATCAAAGGGATAAGATTAAGTGAATAGGATTACCGGCCTGCCGACTGTTACGCTGTCTCAGGTTGTTGTTGCCCAGCTACGGGGAAAGGCCAAAAAGGAATAGATCGTGAAAGTAAAATGCCATCCATACCTTTGCTATATGCAAAGGTATGGATGGCATTTTACTTTCATAAATAGGTATTTCTCAACTATGGTTCCCATCCTTCATTTTTGCCCTATTGCCACAAAAACGTTGGATAATTCCCCATTCCCGGAGGATAGAGTCAGATAAGTTTTTCCTGTACCATGATCGGGAAGAACTATCGGCTGATATGTCTGTTTTCCATTCAAAGGAAAGGTCAACTCCGTGCGATCAATCTGAATCTTAACCTCCATTGTATCTGATGGTTCTGACAAAGAAGGAACCCCTATAAAGTATAAGTACACTTCTTTTCCTTCCACACCATCTATCTCCATTTGATATATTTTTTCTTCTAATCCCACTTCTTTATAAGCATCAAGACCAGGAATCCATTCCCGGTCACCAAAAACATTCCCAGCCGTTAAAGACATTAGTATATTTGGATCTGAAATATCTACTTCCGTAAAGGAAGGTTCCGTTCGCGGCTCTTTATCCGCCTCCATTTTACCATTGTCTACTGTTTCTAATAAAGAGGCAGGACTATCAGTGGATATTTCAACTGTGTCACTTTCAGTTTCGTCTCCTTGGGACTTCGCACATCCTGCAAGAATAAAAATAATCAATACAGTTATAACGCTACTTATTGCAACCTGTTTTTTCATATCATACCTCCAAAAGATACTTTATTTTTTTCATATTATAAAACGTGATTCAATAGTAGTTCTTATGTTTTATTAATAATACAATCTGAACCTGTATAAATTATAACATGAAGTTCTAAAATTTACAATATAAACCTATATTCTTAAAGCATATTTTAATATTTACAGGAGATTTGTATGACCAATAAAATCAAAGAACTCAGAGAAGAAAATCATATGACCCAAGTCCGCCTATCAATTGAACTTGAAGTTTCTCAAGAAACAGTCAGCGCTTACGAAAGTGGCAAGCATTATCCCAGTGTTGCATCTTTGATCAAGCTGTCAGAAATATTTCATACCAGTTGTGACTATATTCTGGGCTTATCAGATGTCCGCTTTTCAAACATCTTTCCATCCAATAGCATCAAGGAACAATTGCTTTATACAAAATGGGAAAGGCTTACCGATTATCAAAAAGATTTGCTGCTTGCCTACCTTGATGGGTTAATTGCAATGAATGGCTTAGTTTCCCCTGAACAGTGAAGTGTAGTCACTTCCGAAACAATTTAGGAACCTGAATTATTCAGGGTAATATAAATGCATATGTTGTCTACCGTGATAGACTATACAACCGCGTTTAACACCAAATCCTGCCAGGTAATTGTTCGAAAAGGGGCATTGCCTATATTAAGGGTAAAAGGTCATTGTAGCTGCATTTGAAGTAAAAGTAGCTGCAATGAAAACAATAAATATTTATCCTCCAATTGAAACTTTTTTCTTCCATGCCGCATCTAATCTATAAAAGCTCGGTAATTACTGCCTGACAAATCCGAACAGGCGGTTAAGTCCGTATTATAGTACAGAGCAAATGCCATAATAGGCAAAAAGGTGCAGGGCGGAGGAAATGATTATGAGGGAAAAACTAAGGAAAAGAACAGGGCTTCTGGCAGTTACCGGGGTAATAATGCTTGTATGCGCATTCTTTATCACGGGAACAGTGATGAGCCAGACAAGGGACAGGGTGAAGGTGGATGAGAAGTATTATGTCCTTCTGGAGGAAGAATATCTGAAACAGGTAAGGGAGATCCTCAAACAGGAAGGCTATTCCAACTGCGGGCTGACGCTGACCTATACAAAAGAAGTGGGCGGAGAGCGCAGATATCATCTGCGTATCCATAACCAGCGGTTTGACCGGCTGAATGATATAGAAAAGAAGGCCATTCTTAACCGTGTTGGTAAAGTGGATTTCGGAGTGGAAGGCTGCAGCCTTTACCAGGAATATAACTGATCACACCCTGCGGGTACGATCAGTTATGGCATCCGTCCATGATAGCCGCCTTCTAGGCGGGGACGGATGCTCTTAGGCCACTATGTTAACGGCTCCGATGCCGTGCAGCAAGTGCACGGCACGGTCTGGACGGAAATCCAGGAATTTCTATAAGAACTTTGGATTTGGGGAATGACATTAAAATCGTTTGGGGGTATAATATAGCATAAAGCACGCCCGGAAACCTGAAACATAACATAAATATACATCGGGCCGTATGTGCGGACGGGAGAAGAATATGGAAAGAACCCCCAGGCCAAATGAAATATATCAGCATTTTAAAGGAAATCTTTATAAGGTAATCACGCTTGCAACCCACTCTGAGACAGGGGAAAGCATGGTGGTTTACCAGGCGCTCTACGGTGATTTTCAGGTGTTTGTAAGACCCCTGGAAATGTTCGTAAGCAAGGTGGATCATGACAAATATCCCCAGGTAAAGGCAGAATACCGTTTTACCCTGGTGCCCCAGATTCTGGGACAGGGAGCTCCGGAGGAAGAGCCGCTGCCCTCAGAACCTGAGGAAGAAAAGGGAATGAACGGTGACTCCTTCCGCCAGGAGGAAAATCTGTGGATGGAAGAGGAAGAAGCAGTTCTTGATCCTCTGCTGATGAAATTCCTGGATGCGGATACCTATGAGGATAAACTGAATATTCTGGTCGGTCTGCAAAGCCGTATCACGGATGATATGCTGAATACCATAGCTGTTTCCCTGGATCTGGAGCTGGAAGAGGGAGAGCTGGAAGAGCGATACCAGACATTAAAAAATTGTCTGATAACTTTGGAAAAGTATGAATGTAACCGCCTCAGATAGTATCGGGGCATTATGAAGACTCCGAACTGCACCGAAGGAGGAGTGCTTCATGGCATATGAATTGGATAACAGGCTGGTTATCGGTATTTCCACAAGGGCACTTTTTGACCTGAGCCTGGAAAATGAAATTTTTGAGAAAGAGGGAGTGGAAAGCTACCGGAAATACCAGACAGAGCATGAAGGGGATATCCTGCGGCCCGGTCCCGGTTTTCCGCTGGTAAAGGCTCTGCTCGCGATCAATGCCCTGCCCGGGCAGGAGGGCAGGGTGGAAGTGATCATAATGTCCAGAAACAGCGCGGATACTTCTTTGCGTGTTTTCCGTTCCATCGAGCATTATGGTCTGGATATCACCCGCGCAGTACTGGCAGGAGGCGCGTCTCTTGCTCCTTACCTGGAAGCTTTCCGGACAGATCTGTTTCTTTCCGCATATGAGGATGATGTGCAAAGAGCGGTGGATTCAGGCATTGCTGCAGGAATAATCTGTGACGGAGGCAGGGAATATGCGCAGGAAGAGAATATCCGGCAGATTCGGATTGCCTTTGACGGGGATGCCGTTTTATTTACGGATGAATCGGAACGGATTTTTCAGGAGCAGGGTCTTGCTGCCTTTGAGGAAAATGAACGGCTGAAGGCGGACAGCCCGCTGGAGGAAGGGCCCTTTGCCCGCTTCCTTAAAACCATAGCGGCGCTGCAGCAGGAGTTTTCGCCGGAGCAGGCTCCTATCAGGACAGCCCTGGTCACGGCCAGAAGCGCGCCTGCCCATGAACGAGTGGTACGGACTCTTCGTGCATGGAATATAAGGATAGATGAAGCTTTTTTTCTGGGAGGCATTTCTAAAAAAGAAATTCTGGCGGCCTTTGGCGCCCATATCTTTTTTGACGATCAGGCGGCGCACACAGGAAATGCCTCGGCAGCAGTGCCTTCAGCCAGAGTGCCCAGCCCGGAAAGAAAAGGAAGAGATGACAGGAAAAAGAATCCTGGCAGGCAGAACATAGTGTAACGGTTCAGACGTGTCTGAACTGTTATGACATAATAAAAAATACGGACAGCAGGTAATATATGAAGTATGAGAATATAAAGGAAGGTATATTTATAGAAAGGCCGAACCGGTTTATTGCTTATGTGGAAATAGACGGAAATCCGGAAAAGGTGCATGTGAAAAATACCGGAAGATGCAAAGAACTGCTTCGGAAGGGAGTCCGGGTATATCTGGAAAAAAGCAGCAATCCGGAACGGAAGACAGCCTATGACCTGGTCGGAGTGGAAAAAAACGGACTCATGGTAAATATGGATTCGGCGGCGCCCAATAAAGCCGCCGGTGAATGGCTGGCTTCGGGAGGTCTGTTCCCGGATGTGGAGGTGCTCAGGCCGGAATGTACCTATTGCAATTCCAGATTTGATTTTTATCTGGAAACAAAAGAAAACAAAATGTGGCTGGAGGTGAAAGGCGTTACCCTGGAAGCAGAAGGTGTGGCAATGTTTCCGGATGCGCCTTCTTTACGTGCGCTTAAGCATGTGGAAGAACTGATAACCGCCAGGGAAAATGGCTATGAGGCGGGAATCCTTTTTGTGGTACAGATGGAAGGGATCCGGTATTTCACTCCCAACAGGCAGGCTCAGCCCGCCTTTGCCCGGGCGCTGGAAAGGGCGGAAGCGGCCGGAGTAGGGCTGTATGTCTATGGCTGCCATGTGACCAGGGACAGTATGCAAATCAGTTATGAAATTCCGGTGATTCTGAATCCGGATAAAGAACAGGATGGACTGGAAACTATTGCGGCTCCGCTGCTTAAATGGTATGATGAAAACAGGCGTGTCCTTCCATGGAGGGAGGATCCCGCACCCTACCGGGTATGGATTTCGGAGATTATGCTTCAGCAGACCCGTGTGGAGGCTGTGAAGCCTTATTTTCAGCGTTTTATGGAGAGCCTTCCTGATATTGCGGCACTTGCCGATGTGCCTGAAGACAGGCTTCTGAAGCTGTGGGAGGGTCTGGGCTATTACAACAGGGCCAGGAACCTGAAGAAGGCGGCCGGAGTGATCATGGCAGAGTATGCGGGCGTAATGCCTGCAGAGACGGAGGAACTTCTTAAGCTGCCGGGAATAGGCAGCTATACGGCAGGTGCGGTGGCTTCTATTGCCTATGGAGAACCTGTTCCTGCGGTAGATGGAAATGTGCTTCGGGTTATATCCAGATATCGTATGGATGACAGGGATATGCTGAATGCTAAAGTAAGAAAAAGCGTGGAAGATGATCTGCAGGCGGTTATTCCGCAGGACCGCCCCGGTGATTTCAACCAGGCACTGATGGAACTGGGCGCTACGGTATGCATTCCCAACGGGATGCCGAAATGCGGAGAATGCCCATGGAAAGATTCCTGTAAGGCCCATATTCAGTCAAAAGAGACGGACTTTCCTAAAAAGGCGCCGAAGAAAATACGCACTGTAGAGAAAAAGACGATTTTGATTATACAGGATGCTGTGAGAACAGCGATACGCAAACGGCCGGATAAAGGGCTTCTGGCGGGAATGTACGAATTTCCTTCCGCAGAGGGCCATCTGAGCCGTGAGGAAGTCCTGGCTCTTTTAAAAGAAAAGGGGATGCATCCTTTACGGATAAGCAGGCTGCCTGACTCCAGACATGTTTTTTCCCATAAGGAATGGGAAATGATAGGTTATTGTATCCGTGTGGATGAGCTGGAGCCGGTAGGAGGAGTGAAGGAAGGGCTATTATTTGTGGAGCCTGCCCGTACGGAGAAGGAATATCCAATTCCTTCCGCCTATGCGGCTTATACGGATTATCTTCAGATCCGTATAGGAAACGGGAAATATGAAACTGAAAATGCAGATAATCAGTAACTGTGAAGGTATTGAACGGTTACTATAATTGATGAATGCCGGGCGAACGGAAAGGAACGCTGCCGGTGCGGAATGGAGGAAGCTATGAAACTGCTGACAATAACAATACCCTGCTATAACTCAGAAAAATATATGCATAAATGCATCGAATCCCTTCTTCCGGGAGGGGAGGATGTGGAAATCCTGATTGTGGACGATGGCTCCACAGATGGAACAGCTGCTATTGCGGATGAATATGCGTTGAAATATCCTTCCATTATCAGAGTGATCCATAAGGAAAACGGAGGCCATGGCTCAGCGGTCAACACCGGCATCGAAAATGCCACCGGGCTGTATTTCAAAGTGGTGGACAGCGACGACTGGGTGTCGGATACGGCCTATCGGGAAATCCTGGATAAGCTTACAGAGCTTACCGGCGGTGAAGAAGTGCTGGATATGCTGATCGCCAACTATGTGTACGAAAAGGAAGGCGAGAAGCGTAAAAAGGTAATCCGTTACCATCACGTATTACCGGAGGAAGAGCTATTTACCTGGAATGATGTCCACAGGTTCCATAAAGGACAATACATCCTCATGCATTCCGTAATTTTCAGGACAAAGCTGCTGAAGGACTGCGGACTGAAGCTGCCGGAGCATACCTTCTATGTGGATAACATTTTTGTGTTTGAGCCTCTGCCCTATGTGAAGAAGATGTACTACATGGACGTAAATTTCTACCGCTATTATATCGGAAGAGCGGATCAGTCCGTAAATGAACAGGTTATGATAGGCAGGATCGACCAGCAGATCAAGGTGAACAAGATTATGGTTGATTATGTGGTGTCTAAAAAGCAATTCCTTGCAACCCACAAAAAACTGCGTAATTATATGCTCAACTATCTGGATATCATCACCACGGTTTCATCGATCATGCTGATCTATTCCGGAGTTGATGAAAATCTGGAGAAGAAAAATGAACTCTGGAAATATATCAAGCAGAAAGATCCTGTTGTTTTCTTCCGTCTCCGTTACGGTCTGCTGGGAAGCTATACCAACCTGCCGGGCAAAGGGGGAAGAAAAATATCCGTGGAAGGGTATAAGCTTTGCCAGAGGTTCTTTAAGTTTAATTAGTGGGGAGTTCCCCTATGCCGTTCCCCGTTCCGCAGCCAGACGCATTGGCGGGGCAGGGGTGTGCGTTTTGCACTGACCAGTCAAACCGGGCATTGCGATGAGCATTGGACGAAAAAAGTGCCGGATCAGCCGGCACTTTTTTAAGTCTCTTTATTCTTTGCGCAGGGCGGCAAAGAACGTGATCCAGAGGAGGAGGAACTGGAGGGCGAAGCGGATCCAGGAGAGGGTGCTGTCCCAGGGGGTGTAGTAGATGTCCTGGATGCCAAGGGAGCTTTCGTCGAGAAGGAGGCCTTGATTCCAGATGATCCGGCCGCTGATTCTGGTGGTGATGAAGAGGAGAATGAAGATGATGAGGAGGGCAAGGCGTTTTCTCCGGATGGTTTTTTTGAGGCGGCGGGTGGTGGCTTCCAGGATGGCGTTGGCTTTTTGCAGATCGATGCTGTTGTCCTGGTGGCGCTGGGCGTCCAGCAGTTCTACTACGGAGATGCCGAGGGCCTGGGAAAGGGGCTGAAGCAGATCGACTGCTGGCAGGGAGAGGCCGCGTTCCCATTTGGATACGGCTTTGTCTGTTACGTGGAGCCGGTCGGCGAGTTCTTTTTGGGTAAGATTTTTTTCAGTGCGGAGTTGTTTTATGAAAAGGCCTGTTGCTTGATTGTCCATAGCGGTTACCTCCTGTTTATTTGGTTATATTATAAGATATTGAGTGCAAAAAATCACCCGACTGTCGGTAGACAGGCGGGTGATTTGGAAAATTAAGGTTATTTGGCTTCGTTGCGGGCGGTTTTGGCGGCCCTTCTGGCGGTGCGGTGCTGTTTGAGGTAGACGAGAACGTCATAGTGGTAAACAACGCCGTACATGGCAGCTGCCATAACGAAGGCTGTCAGCATATCAAATACGGAATGCTGCTTGATGAATACGGTAGCCAGTATGATGGAAACACACAGGATACCGGAGGTAATGCGCACCCATTTCTTTTTGCCGGCCTGGGAACGGGCAATAGCTATATGGGCTCCCAGTGAATTGTATACATGGATGCTCGGCCAGAGGTTGGTGGGTGTGTCGGTTCTGTAAAGGGAAGCAACCATCTGGGTTAAGATGTTGTCCCGGGGCATGACGATGGGTCTTAAGCGCTGCCCGTTGGGGAAAAAGGTGGAAACCAGCAGAAAGACAGTCATTCCGGTACAGAGGAATATTGCCGATCTGTAATAATCATCCTTGTTGTGGAAGGCCAGGTACAGGACAATTCCCGGTACGTAGACAAACCATAGAAAGTAAGGGATGACAAATATTTCATTGAAAGGTATATAATCGTCTATCGCAAGATGTATAATCTGGTATTGCCAGATATGCCTTTGTTCAAGCCATGAAAACCAGGTCATGTAAACGAGGAAATACAAGGCAAAGGGGATAATGTGTTTATACTTTTCATAGATGTTTTTCATAATAGTCGCCTCATAATCAATTAGTAGTAAAAGCGCAGCAGCTGTCTGGAACAGCTTACCAGGATGTCATCTGAAAGGCAGGATACCTCACCATCGGTATGCACCCACAGGGGAACCGTGGTTCGGATTCGTATGGAACTGCCATAGTAGCGCTCCACACCATTGTAGCGGTAATGTTTTCCTGTGAAGGCTGAAGGCAGTACCATGAGCACCTTCCATTTGGGTACGCCGCTGACCGTACACAAATCCAGGATTCCGTCCGATGCATCGGCGCCGGGGCAGAAATAGAATCCGCCGCCTTCATAGCAATGAGACATACAGGCAATAAACATCAGGCGGGATAAACTCACCTTTTGGGAGGAATCCCCATTTCCTTCCACTGTCAGTTCAGCAGCCGCATTCCCGGAGCGTATCAGCTGTTTTAAGGCGATGCCAAGGTAAGTCAGCTTGCCCATGCCTGCTTTGTTCAGGAAATCTTTTATTTTTGAGTGCATGGCCTCCTGGCATACCCCCGCATCAAAGCCGATGCCGCTGCTTACCAGAAAACGTCTGTCCTCCGCCGGTTTTTCCAAAGGCTGTCCGCCGTCGGAACTGTAAGCGGTATTATAATGAAGAAAGCCTACATCCATGGGCTGTTCCCTGGCGGAAGCCAGAATGCGTTCCAACGCTTCCACAGGGTCACGGCTGATTCCGGTATCCCGTGCGAGGTCGTTGCTGGAACCGGTAGGGATATAGCTGAAACGGGTTTTGGAAAAATTTTCAATCCCCTGTACCACTTCATTGGCGGTGCCGTCGCCGCCTAATACCACCAGGTGGATATCTTCTCCGTCAGGAGTCAGAGCTCCGGTAAGGCGGCGGGACAGATTAACCATATCGCCGGGGCCTTTTGAAAAATAGACCTGATAAGGTATTAGTCTCTCCTCAAGAATGCTTTTTATCCGTTCCCAGTACTTCTGTCCCCGTCCGGAACGAGAGGCAGGATTTACCAAAAATGAATACATATGTATCTCCCCGGCTTTCCCCATAATTATTGATTTTCTAAGGTTGTATTGTAGCAGAAAAAAATTGGCAAGTAAAGGGTCTGGCGAGGTATTAAGAAAAGAATAAGAATAATTTTTAGATTTTTTTATATTTGCATTTCGAAGGATATATGCTATAATCATCCCATCGCAATTTAATATATTAACGCACCGCAATGCCGTTTGGCGGTGGATTTACTTATGCAGGAGGTTGAAAGATGTATTCTCTGGACGATGTTAAGAAGACCGACCCGGAAATCGCACAGGCGATTGTGGACGAACAGGAAAGACAGAACAGCCATATTGAGCTGATTGCTTCTGAAAACTGGGTGAGCAAGGCTGTTATGGCCACAATGGGAAGCGTACTTACCAATAAATATGCGGAAGGGTATCCGGCCAAGAGATATTACGGCGGATGCGACTGTGTGGATGTGGTGGAGAATCTGGCAATTGAACGCGCCAAAGAACTGTTTGGCTGTGACTATGCCAATGTACAGCCCCATTCCGGCGCACAGGCCAATATGGCGGTACAGTTTGCCGTATTGAATCCGGGAGATACGATCATGGGCATGAACCTGGATCACGGCGGACATTTGACACACGGAAGCCCGGTGAATATGTCCGGAAAATATTTTAATGTCGTACCCTACGGCGTGAATGACGACGGCTTTATCGATTATGATAAAATGAAACAGATTGCCAGAGAATGCAAGCCTAAAATGATTATTGCAGGGGCCTCCGCTTATGCAAGAACCATTGATTTCAAGGCTTTCAGAGAGGCTGCTGATGAAGTGGGAGCCTGCCTGATGGTGGATATGGCCCATATCGCCGGCCTGGTTGCCGCAGGGCTTCATCCGAGCCCTATCCCTTATGCGGATGTGGTTACCACCACTACTCATAAGACACTGCGCGGACCGAGGGGAGGCATGATCCTCTGCAATAAGGAAGCGGCTGAGAAATATAACTTCAACAAGGCAATTTTCCCCGGAACCCAGGGAGGCCCTCTTATGCATGTCATCGCCGCCAAGGCAGTATGCTTCAAGGAAGCTTTAAGCGATGATTTCAAGGTTTACCAGCAGGGAATTATTGACAATGCGCAGGCGCTCTGCCGTGGCCTGATGGACCGCGGTATCAAGATTGTTTCCGGAGGTACGGATAACCATCTGATGCTCGTGGATCTGACCAATTTTGACCTCACGGGAAAAGCTGTGGAAAAGCTGCTTGATGCTGCTCATATCACCTGCAATAAAAATACGATTCCCAATGATCCGAAGTCCCCGTTTGTGACGAGCGGTGTCCGTCTGGGAACGCCTGCCGTTACTTCAAGAGGAATGAATACGGAGGATATGGACAGGATTGCAGAGGCAATCGCTCTGGTGATCAAGGGAGGCGAAGACAAAATCCCTGAGGCAAGAGCCATTGTACAGACATTGACAGATAAGTATCCGCTTATATAAGCCGGAATAACAAGAAACGGGGCCGCTGGCCCCGTTATTTTTTGCCGCCTGAAACTGCAGCAGCGGCAGATAATACAAATGGAATGGACGGAAAGGATTATTATGGGAAAAAAGAAGAGCGGTGCACAGACCGTAATGAGAAATCTCAGGGATAAAAACGGGAGGTTTTCCGAAGATGCTCTGAAGCTGCTGGCGTTGGTGACCATGTTTATCGATCATGCGGGAGCAGGCATCATAGAGTCTTTTTTCCTTGGGAAGCTCCCCTATGACAGCCAGGCATTTCAGGTTTGTCTGACTGTGGATGAAATAATGAGAAGTGTCGGACGTCTGGCCTTTCCCATATATTGCTATCTTTTAGTCCAGGGTTTTCTCCATACGAGGAGTACGGCCCGGTATGCCTTCCGGCTTCTGGGCTTTGCCCTGCTTTCCGAGATTCCCTTTGACCTGCTCCTTTTTGGAGGGATAACATTCGAGTACCAGAATGTATTCTGGACACTTCTGATTGGCCTTCTGACACTGGCGGGGCTGAGATGGGCGGAAAAAAGAGAAAACCGCTGTCTGTCCGTTGGAGCAGGCGTGGTATTTATCGCGGCGGGAATGGCGGCGGCCGGGCTTATAGGCGCGGATTATGATTATAAGGGTGTGGTATTGATTGCAGCCCTTTATCTGCTGCGCGGCAACAGGAAGAATCAGTGTATCTTTGCACCGCTGCTCTTTCTCGGTTCCTTTTTGCTGGATGTGCCTCTGGGGCTTCGTACGGGAGCTTCGGTTACCGCATCCCTCAGCATTGAGTTTTTCTGTATTTTTTCCTTCTTTTTCCTGTATGCTGATAATGGAAAGAGATATATGAAAAAAGGCAAATATTTCTTCTATTTCTTTTATCCCGGCCATTTGCTGCTTCTTCTGGGTATCCGCTGTCTGCTTATCTGGCTGTGGTAAAGGCGAAAAAGCTGATAATCTGCGGTCTTCGGACGGATTGTATTTACAAAAATACAATCCGTCCGAAAGTTTTTATTGCTTTCCGGGTAACCCTATGCTACAATATCCATCGGTGACACACAAATGTATGCAGAGGAAAGACAACTTTTAATAAAGGCTTTTACAGAGGAAGAGGCTTCGGATACAATATGAAAAATATGCAGAAAACAACAGATTATTACGTAGTAAAACAGAAGGCGGTTCCGGAGGTGCTCCTTAAGGTTGTAGAGGCAAAACGGCTTCTGGATTCAGGAAAAGCCGCAACCATCCAGGATGCGGTGGAAAAGGTGGATATCAGCCGGAGTTCTTTTTATAAGTACAAGGATGATATATTTCCCTTTCATGACAATGCACAGGGTACCACAATTACCCTTGCCATGTCAATTGAAGATGAGCCGGGACTTTTGTCCGATGTGCTTAAGATAATCGCGGACTTTGGCGCCAATATTCTGACAATCCATCAGAGTATTCCCATCAACGGCGTTGCATCATTAAGCATCAGCGTGCAGGTCTTAAGTACCACAGGAGATGTTTCCAGGATGCTTGAAACCATGGAAGAGAAGTCGGGAGTCCGTAACGTCAAGATTTTGGCGAAGGAATAAAGCTTTACAAAGAAAAGCAGATGGAGGAAGAGATATGATAAACGTAGCGGTACTTGGATATGGCACGGTAGGAAGCGGAGTAGTTGAAGTAATTGAGACTAATAAAGAAGTCATTGATAAAAGAGCAGGAGAAGAGCTGCATGTAAAATATATCCTGGATTTAAGAGATTTCCCCGGGGATCCTTATGAAGACAGGGTAGTGCATGATTACAGCATCATCCTGAACGATCCCGAGGTATCCATCATCTGCGAAACTATGGGAGGCAATGAACCGGCCTTCACTTTTTCCATGCAGGCGCTTAAAGCAGGAAAAAGCGTATGTACCTCCAATAAAGAACTGGTTGCCAATCATGGAGCGGAGCTGATCCGTACAGCCAGGGAAAATTGCTGCAATTATCTGTTTGAAGCAAGTGTGGGTGGGGGAATCCCCATTATCAGGCCATTGAATGTGGCTCTTACCGCTGAACGGATTGAGCTGATTAACGGTATCCTGAACGGGACGACGAACTATATTCTGACAAAGATGGCGGAGGAAGGCAGCGATTTTGACGCCTGCCTGAAGGAAGCCCAGGAAAAAGGCTACGCAGAGCGTAACCCGGAGGCGGATGTGGAGGGCTATGACGCATGCCGTAAGATAGCCATTCTTTCTTCTCTGATGACGGGAAAAACGGTCCGCTATGAAGATATATATACGGAAGGAATTACCAAAATAACAAAAGAGGATTTTCTTTACGCCAAAAAGATGAATAAATTCATTAAGCTGCTGGCGAGTGCCAAAGCGCTGGACGGCGGATATGCGGCGATAGTCGCGCCCTTTATGGTAGGAGAAAAGAACCCGCTGCACAGCGTGAATGATGTTTTCAATGCCATATTTATCAGAGGAAATACCCTGGGAGACTCCATGTATTATGGAAGGGGAGCAGGAAAGCTTCCGACGGCCAGCGCAGTGGTATCCGATGTGATAGACTGTGCAAAGCACGGACGCAAGCATATCATCTGTATCTGGGAGGAAGAAAAGCTTTCCCTTAAGAGTGTTGATGATGCTTCCAGAAAGTTTTTTGTCCGTGTATCCGAAGGGGCTGAGGCCGAGGTTACTAAGCTGTTCGGTGACGTGGAAAAAATAGAAGCGGACGGTGTGAACGGAGAATTCGGCTTTGTGACTCCGGTAATGACAGAAAAGGAATTTGCCGGAAAAATTGCGGAGCTGCCCGGCTTCATCAGCCGGATCCGCATGGAAGAAGATTAAAGACTGGCCGTGTTTCGGCGGAATCGAGGAATAGATGAAATATGTGGTCGTTTTAGGAGACGGGATGGCGGATGAACCCCTGTCCCGCCTGAATGGCAAAACACCTTTGTCCTATGCGAAGACACCGGCTCTGGATGTCCTCAGCAAAAAGTCTGAGATCGGCATGGTGAGTACCATACCGGAGGGCATGAAGCCGGGTTCCGATACGGCGAACCTTTCCGTGATCGGATATGACCCGAGAAAATATTATTCAGGACGTTCCCCTCTGGAAGCGCTCAGCATCGGCGTGCCCATGAAGGATACGGACATTGCCATGCGCTGTAATATCGTTACTCTTTCGGAAGAGGAAGGAATCCCTTTCCCTAAAAGGAGAATCCTTGATCACAGCTCCGGAGAAATCAGCACGGAGGACTGCAGTATTCTCCTGCACGCGGTTATGGAAGAGATGGATAAGGATCCCTATCATTTTTATGTGGGAACCAGCTACCGCCACTGCCTGATCTGGGAAAATGGCCGGGTGGAAGAGTTGACTCCGCCCCATGACGTGCTGGGAAGGGAAATAGCCCCTTATCTTCCCTCCGATGAAAAGCTGTATGAAATGATGGAAAGAAGCTATGAGATTCTGAAAGACCATCCCGTTAATACGGAGCGCAGGCGTAATGGGCTGAATCCGGCCAATTGCTGCTGGTTCTGGGGTGCGGGAACCCGTCCGGCCCTCCCTTCCTTTCGGGAAAAGACCGGGAAAAAGGGCATAATGATATCCGCGGTGGATTTGCTGAAGGGCATTGCCGTAGGAGCCGGAATGGATGTGGCTGAAGTGGAAGGCGCCAATGGCGGTTTACATACCAACTATGAAGGAAAGACCCAGGCGGCTGTAGATGCCCTCACCAGGGATGGCTATGATTTTGCATATATCCATGTGGAAGCTCCGGATGAAATGGGCCATCAGGGAAGCCTGGAGAAGAAACTGAAGGCCATAGAATACCTGGATTCCAGGGTGATAGGCCCGCTTGTGTCGGCTCTTGACAAAAGCGGGGAGGAATACCGGCTGCTTGTAATGCCGGATCATCCCACGCCCATCCGGATACGTACCCATACGTCGGAAAATGTACCCTATCTCATTTATGACAGTACAAATCAGCAGAAAAATGACTGGAATTATAACGAGGCAGAAGCGATTTTAAGCGGCAATTATATCCCGGAAGGGTATAAGCTCATGGATAAATTCCTGGAAATCAAGCATAAAAATCATCTGTAAAGAAAGGATAAAAGCCGCCGTCTTCCGGTGGCAGAGGAAAAGTAATTATGAAAAAAGTGGTTAAATTCGGCGGCAGTTCCCTCGCCAGTGCAGAACAGTTCATGAAGGTGAGCGGGATTATCAAGGCTGATGATGAAAGAAGGTTTGTAATACCCTCCGCGCCGGGAAAGAGGAATAAGAAAGATACCAAAGTGACGGATATGCTTTATGCCTGTTATGAGGCGGTGGAAAATGATAAGCCCTGCCAGGAATTGCTGAAAGCGATAGAAGCCAGATATGAAGAGATCATTAAGGGACTGGGTATGGCTCTTTCCCTGAAAGAAGAATTTAAAACTATTGCAGAAAATTTTAAGAAGAAAGCGGGTAAGGATTATGCTGCGTCCAGAGGCGAATATCTGAACGGCATCATAATGGCGGCTTACCTGAAATTCACCTTTATAGATGCTGCTGAAGTGATATTCTTTGATGAGAACGGTAATTTTGATGCGGCCAAAACCGATAAGGTGATGTCTGAACGTCTGGAAAAAGAAGAATATGCTGTTATTCCAGGATTTTATGGATCACAGCCCGATGGCAGCATCCGTACTTTTTCCAGAGGAGGATCCGACATTACCGGATCCATAGTGGCAAAAGCTGTACATGCGGAGGTTTATGAAAACTGGAAGGATGTATCAGGAGTTTTAATTGCGGATCCCCGTATTATTCCTAACCCTGTTGTCATTGATACGATTACCTATAAGGAACTGAGAGAGCTTTCCTACATGGGAGCCACAGTATTTCATGAGGATGCTATCTTTCCTGTAAGAAAGGAAGGAATCCCAATAAATATCCGCAATACCGATGCGCCGGAAGATAAAGGAACCTGGATTGTGGAAAGTACCTGCCAGAAATCTAAATTTGTCATCACAGGAATCGCCGGCAAAAAAGGCTTTTGCTCCGTGAACATTGAAAAAGATATGATGAACGCGGAAATCGGGTTCGGGCGCAAGGTGCTTCAGGCCTTTGAAGACAGCGGCATTTCCTTTGAACATGTTCCTTCCGGTATTGACACCATGACTGTATTTGTGCATCAGGATGAATTTATGGATAAGGAGCAGAAGGTAGTTTCCGCCATTCATCGCCTTGCACATCCGGATACCATTGATATTGAGTCTGATCTGGCATTGATCGCAGTGGTTGGCCGTGGAATGAAATCCACAAGAGGTACCGCCGGCAGGATCTTTTCCGCACTGGCTCATGCCAATGTCAACGTAAAAATGATTGATCAGGGCTCCAGCGAGCTGAATATTATTATCGGTGTGAGAAATGAAGACTTCGAAGCTGCCATCCGCGCTATTTACAATATTTTTGTACTGGTGCAGATTTAAAAGCAGAAATTAAGTCAGCAGATAGAAGAAGAGTCCGGGACCGCCTCAGTAAGGGCTGTTCCGGACTCTTCTATATTATCCTTTTTTCCCGCGGGGCTTTGACTGTAAAGTTCAGAAAATTATCAGAATCCCAGATCTTCAGCCACCAGAAAAACTTTGATCCTGCCGGTATGTCCGCTGCGTCTGGTGACCACAATCTGATTGCAGAAGCAGTCCGGAGAGAGGCAGTTCCCGCATTTTCCTGTGGCGGCGCAGGGCGTTTTTTTATCCAGCCGGACAGCGTTGGGAGGACAGGCCATAGTCCTGGCCCGTTCAAAGGCCCCTTCCAGTGTAGTGGTTACCTTATTCATACCGGCAATAATTATCACATGCCGGGGACCGTGAATCAAACAGGCCACCCGATTGCCGTTTCCGTCAATATTGACAAGCTCTCCCTCATATGTAATGGCATTGGTGCTCATAAAATAATAATCGGACATGATAGTGCGCCCATAGATTTCCCGCTGCTCCTCAGGAGTTTTAGCCAGGGAACGGTCAATTAATTCATAGCTCCCGTTTTTGAGAGCATCCATCATGCCGCTTTCCTGTACGGAGGCGCTCCCTCCCCAGGAAATACTGCTTCCATCCGGTATCATGTCAAGGATTGCCCTGACACAGGATGCGCTGTCTTCATAAAAATAGCCTTCCATATTCCTTTTTTTCAAATTGGCAATGATTCCGTCACATGCTTTTACAAATGCCTTTTGTCTGTTATCCATATTCTCCTCCATTTCAAACGATGTCCGGATTCCGATCCGGTTCGGCAGCAGTTTCTTATTTTCAGTTTAAAACCACAGAATCTCATTGTCAATTCGTTATCAGTGCTCTCTCAGCATCTGAAACAGCCCAGGCATTGCAATTACCGGTTTACAATACTGGAAAAAGAAGAAGATACTTTAAATTGTCAGATAATTCTAAAAATAATAAGCAAAATATATATAATTGTATGTAATTGCTTGTTAAAAATGTAAAAATTAAAATAAAATGGTAAAAAGACAAAAAACATATTGACATTTTGAGTTTATACAGATATAATGAAGTCACAAACAAAGAAGAAATAAAAAAACAGAGGAAAGGAAGGTACAGACCACCGAAAACGTAAAGTAATTCCTTAAAAGAAATTTTAAAGGAGAAAAACAAAAACAGTACAAAACAACTTAATAGAGAAGCCTTAAAGATTGTTCATAAAGAAGAAAGGATTTTCTTTCAAGCGGAAGAACTTTAAAATGAAGGAAACGGGAACTATCTGGTAAACTGGTAACTGTAAATAAAGATTCTTTTGAAGAACGAGAAAATTTCTGACAGCAAAGAAGATTATCTTTAGTTTAAAGTAACGACAGAAGCCGATAGCTTTAGTTTAAAGAAAAAGTTCTATGAAGCGTAAAGAAACAGTATCTTTAGTTGAAAGAAGTAATTTATTATAGATGGTGACCAGATAAGAACAAAAGCCGTCATATTAAAGAAATCCCGGAAAGAGAAGAATGGAATCTTTAAAGAACAATAATAATATACTTTAGGGACGATGCTAAAACCGAAGCGAAATGAGTACACTTACTTGAGTGACGAAGGATCATCAAAGATTTATGATGAACACCGTTACAGTACATGAGTACAAGAAGTAGGAGGAGTGGAAAGTAAGCGGAGGAGAAAAAATGGAGGAAGAGGCCATTGGATAGCATAGTTTAGGAGCGGGTATCAATGATGAAAAGTGATTGATACCCGCTTCTATTTGTGGTACTGTTATGATAAGAACGGAAGGAGTGTTGGTATGGACCGGAGAGACAGAAGACGGAAGAGACGGGTTAGGAACCAGATAATTTCCTATATTGTGGCAGTAGTGCTGCTTGCCGGGTTAGTGACCGGCGGTTTTTTTGGTGTCCGGCACATTTCCAACGCGATGGAAGAGAAAAAACAGCAGGAGGAATCCCAGTCTCAGGAGGAGTCGCTGGCCCAGGCTGAGGCCATGGAACAGACTGCTTCAGAAGCGGATGGGGCGGGGGAGGAAACGTCGGAGACGGAAAGCGTGGAGTCTCAGGAGGAAATATTGGAGGAGCTGGTGGAAGCCTGTGTGGCGGATATGAGCCTGGAGGATAAGGTCGCCGGACTGTTTATCATAACACCGGAGCAGCTGACCGGCGTGGGAACTGCGATACAGGCAGGGGAAGGCACGCAGGAGGCACTGAAGAAATATCCGGTGGGAGGTCTGGTTTATTTTGCCAAGAACATCCAGTCGGAGGAACAGCTGAAGGAAATGCTCGCCAAAACCGTGAGCTATGCCACGTATCCCCTTTTTCTTGGAGTGGATGAGGAAGGCGGAAGCGTGGCAAGGGTAGCGGATCAGCTGAAGCTGACCAATGTGGGGCCGATGGCGGATATCGGAGCCGGAGGGGATCCAGGCGCAGCCTATACGGCCGGCCAGACAATCGGCAATTATCTGAAGGACTATGGCTTTAACCTGGATTTTGCACCTGTCGCGGATGTGCTGACCAATCCGGATAACAAGGTGATAGGGGATCGGGCTTTCGGCAGCGATGCGGCTGTGGTATCCCAAATGGTGGCAAGCGCGGTGCAGGGCCTGCAGGATACAGGAGTGAGCGCCTGTATCAAGCATTTTCCCGGACACGGAGACACCTCAGGGGATTCCCATGAAGGAGCGGTGGAAACGGACAGAACTGCGGAAGAAATGCAGGGAACGGAATTCCTGCCTTTTCAGGCCGGAATAGAGGCGGGTACGGATATGGTAATGGTAGGCCATATATCGGCTCCGGGACTGACCGGAGGGGACGCGGCGCCGGCGTCAATCAATGAAAATATCATAACCGGAGTCCTGCGCAGACAGCTTGGCTATGATGGAATTGTGATTACGGATGCCATGAATATGTCGGCGATATCTGAGTATTATACGGCTGATGAAGCGGCGATCAAGGCTTTGAAGGCGGGAGCGGATATGATTCTTATGCCGGAAGACTTTGTTACGGCCTATGAAGGTGTGATTGCAGCGGTGAAGGACGGCACCATTGATGAAAACCGGATTAATGATTCGCTGAAGAGAGTTTACCGGGTAAAATATGCGGGTACCCTGCAATAAAACAGCGGCCTGTAATGAATGGAAGAGGTTCATTACAGGCCGTATTTATATGGAAAATGAATGGATAACATGAAAATCAGGCGAGGCAGGCAGAAAATCCTCTTTGTAAAATGTGCTTTGACAGTATAAAAACAGCGGCTTTCCGGTATTCCGGAAGCCGCTGTTTTGCCGATTCTATAAGAGCGATAGACGGGGCTCGAACCCGCGGTCTCGACCTTGGCAAGGTCGCGCGTTACCAACTACGCCACTATCGCATTTCCTGAACAGAGATGAAGTGGAGATTCATCTGTCCAACAGGCAAATATTACTATACAATAAGGAGGCAAAAATGTCAATCCCTTTTTTTGAGAAATTTGTGGTGTGGGTTGAAAAACAATGAACCGGTAAGTCCCTGCGGCGTGTTTTGAGAGGCTGTCTGCCCCAGCCATGCCCTCCGCGTGCCGGTATGGGGGTTCGCAGGCACTGATCTGCCGGACATTCCAATGAGCCCAGGGGCATTAAGAGGGGATTTTATTTTTTTATAAGAATGTGTTATACTAATCCCCATATAAGCTGGAGATGGGCCTTGGCTTAGGATGGATATAGATTACCTGGTATGGAAGGAGGCTTTCTATGAGCAGGGAAAACGGGAATGAAATGGAGCAGATTCAGAAAAATCTGGAGCGGTTCCTGGACAGAGAAGTGGAGAAGTACGAAAAAGGGGAAGCCGGTTATCGGGATGATGTGGATATGGATGAGGCGGAATACGAGGAGGAGTCTTTGTATGAGGCTGAGTATGATGAGGAATCGGAGTACGGGGACGAAGAGGAATATGACGGGGAGCCGGAATATGAGGACGAAGAGGAATATGACGAGGAGCCGGAATATGACGACGAGGGGGAGTATGACGGGGAACCGGAATATGAGGATGAGCGGGAAGATGATGAGCCGGAATACGACGAGGAGCTGTATGATGAGGAAGAGGAGCCTTTGTATGAAGAGGAACGGTACGGCGGGAGGCGTCCGGGGCGTCGCAGGTATGATGAGCCTGAGCATGCAGTGAGGAAAGATAAGGGCAGAGAGAAACCAAAGAAGGAAAAACGGAAGCGGGAGGAGGATAAACACGCCGTAATGAGCAGGGATAAGAAGAAAAATGGAAAGAAGAAGAAATCCCGGGGGAAAAAGGTTTTAGCGGTTCTGGCGGTGCTTCTGGTACTTTTTGGAGCGGTTTGGTATCTGGCAATAGGAAGTATTTATGGGAAAATGAGATACAGCAGGGTGGAAACGCTTGCAGGGGAGCCTTTGAAGGAAAATGGCGTGGTGAATATTCTGCTGATTGGAAGTGATTCCCGGACGGAGGGGGATGACGGGCGGTCGGATGCCATGATTCTTCTTTCTGTCAGCAGTAAGACCAGGACGATCCATATGACTTCCCTGCTGCGGGATATGTATGTGGATATTCCTGGGCGGGACGGCAACAGGCTGAATGCGGCTTATTCCTTTGGAGGGCCGGAGCTTTTGCTGGAAACGGTAAAGCAGAATCTGGGAATTGAGGTAAACAGGTATGCAGTGGTAAATTTCCAGGCTTTTGCAAATCTTGTGGATGCGGTGAACGGGGTGGATCTGGAGCTGACAAATGAAGAAGTGAAATGGGTGAATGCTTATTTGAACGAGTATAACGAGCTTCGGGGAATGCCCATGGAGACGGACTATCTGGATACCTCTTTAAGCGGGATGATTCATCTGAACGGGGCGCAGTCTCTGGCATACAGCAGAAACCGTTTTATCGGAACGGATTTCGGCCGGACGGAGAGGCAGAGAAAGGTGCTTTCCGCCGTGATGAAAAAGCTCCCGGCGGCTCTGGTAACTAATCCGAACGGATTGATCAATGGCCTGTTTCCCAATCTGACTACGAATCTGACTCAGATGGAATGTCTGCGGCTGAGCCTGATTGGAGGAAAGCTGCTGACCTATGATATCGTTCAGGAGAGTATTCCTCTGGAAGGGACGTATTCCAGCGTTACAATCAGAGGGATGGATGTCCTTCAGGTGGATTTTGACAGGAACAGGGCTTATCTGCAGGAACAGCTTTATGGTAAAAAGACACAGTAAAAAAAGAGGATAACAGGTTGTCTGGCTGCTGTAAAAAGAAGGCGGATTCCCGGATATGGGGCCGCTGTCTTTTTTTGTAAGGCTGTTTTGGGGGCTGAAAACTGGGGCAGGATTGTTTGCCGGAATATAAATGAAATCAGGAAATCACAGGTGGACTTTATTCATAAATGTAAAATTCTATAGATTTATTTTACATTTGTGGAGTGATGTAAGCAGAATATTTGTATAATATTTACACCATGTTTATTGTCTGCAAAATATAAAATAAAATATTGACAATTTAACACGTGTATGCTATCTTTGTATTAACAACAAAACACAACGATTAAAGCTCTTTTTTTTGAAAGAAAATTTAACACGTGTAAAACAGGAGGAAAAAATGACACAGCAACAATATTTCGAGGTAATTGAAAAAGTCGAAAAGAACCTTAATGATTTTCTTTATTCATCTGACGACCGGTATCGTAAACATTTAGTGGATTCGCTCGGCTGGACGCCGGTGCAGGCCAAACGTTTTTCCTGCTGGGACTGGACTCACGGAGTAGGGCTTTATGGAATATATAAGCTGTATCAGTACACGAATGATGAAAAGCATCTGGATTACATAGAAGCATGGCTGAAGGACAGAATGGAAATCGGCCTGCCGGAGAAGAATGTTAATACGGTAGCTCCGCTGCTTACAATGGCCTGTGTATATGAGCACCGCCCTAATCAAGAGTATGAAGCGATTATGCGTGAGTGGGCGGAATGGATTATGCATGATATGAAGAGGACGAAGGAGGAAGGTCTTCAGCACTGTCATGCGGAGCTGGAAAACAACCAGGAGCTTTGGGATGATACCCTGCTGATGACGGTGCTTTTTCTGGCAAAGGCAGGAAAGGTTTTTGGGCGGCAGGATTATACGGAGGAGGCGATTTACCAGTTCCTGATTCATGTAAAGTATCTGACGAACACAAAGACCGGCCTGTGGTATCATGGCTGGACATTTGAGGAAAGAAACAATTTTGCCGGAGCCCTTTGGGGAAGAGGAAATTGCTGGGTGACTATCTTTATTCCGGAATTCCTGGAGATAGTGGAGCTGCCGCCATCCATAAGAAAGTACGCCATCTATGTGCTGCAAGGGCAGGTAAGGGCGTTGGAACATTATCAGGCGCCTTCCGGAATGTGGCATACGCTGATTGACGATGACACTTCTTATTTGGAATCATCCTGTACAGCCGGTTTTTGCTACGGAATATTGAAAGGCATCAGAAAAGGCTATATTGACAGGGATTATGAAGAATGCGGCAGGAAGGCTCTGGAAGCGGTGCTGGAGAGAATCAGCCCGGAGGGAGAGCTGATGGAGGTTTCTTATGGAACAAATGTAGGCAGGACATTGGAACATTATAAGGAAATCCCCATGTCTAAGATGCATTATGGACAGGCGCTGGCCATGCTTGTACTGATTGAGGGGCTGGAAGAACATGCGGAGTAAGACCGGTCATGTGGAATAGGAGGAAAAGTTGAAAGGTAAAAAAATTAGTCTCTATATTATGTTGTTTATCCCCATTATTTATTTTATCGTTTTTCATTATCTTCCATTGGGGGGAATTGTCGTTGCCTTTAAACAGTACAATATTTTCCAGGGGATATGGGACAGCCCGTGGGTGGGGCTGGCTCACTTTAAGGAAGTGTTTGCATCCGGTGAGTTCCGGACGGCCCTGAAAAATACCATAGTTTTAAATCTGGGTGAGTTGTTTATCACTTTCCCGTTCCCGATTGTCCTGGCCGTGCTTTTGAATGAAATGAGCAACCAGAGGATGAAAAAACTGACACAGACCGTTCTTTATCTTCCCCACTTCCTGTCTATGGTGGTAATTGCCGGTATTGTATACCAGGTATTCGGAACCAGCGGAATAGTCAATAATGTACTTTCTTCTTTTCATATAGGGCCGGTGAACTTCGTGGGGGATTCTTCGAAGTGGCGCGCGATTTACTGGGGGACCGGCATCTGGATGGGAGCCGGATACGGAATGATTGTTTATCTGGCCGCCATGGCGGGAATCAACGTCGAGCTTTACGATGCGGCTTATATGGACGGGGCCGGACGGTGGAAACGAATCTGGCATGTGACGCTTCCGCAGATCAGGCCGACGGTTGTCACCATGACCATTATGAATGTGGGAAAAATACTGTCTATCAGCTTTGAACGCCCGTACCTGATGGGAAATGTGCTTGTCCAGGATGTTTCCTCCGTTATCAGTACCTACGTGTATTCCGTGGGTCTGCAGGCAGGAAGATATGATTTTGCAACCGCGGTCGGATTGTTCCAGTCGATTGTTGCGGTATGTATGGTGGTGGCTGCCAATCAGGTTGCCAAAAGACTCGGAGAGGAGGGAATCATGTAATGAATTCAGTTTATGATAAAAAATGGAGCCCGTATCAGATAGTAATAACGATTGCCTGTATTCTTATGATTGTTGTGACATTGCTCCCTGTATTGAATATCGTGGCGATTTCCCTCAGCGGCAAAAATGCAATTGCGAAGGGGCTTGTGGGTGTCTGGCCGAAGGAATTTACCCTGGAAGCTTATAAAATGGTGTTTCAGAACAACAACATTGTACACTCTTTATTTTATTCCATTTTCCTGACTCTTGGCTCCGCATTACTGTCCACATTTATGACGATACTGGCGGCGTATCCTCTTTCCAAATCTGATTTAAAAGGGAGACACGTATTCCTGGTCCTGATTACGATCACCATGTATGTGGGCGCGGGCATTGTGCCGAATTACCTGCTTGTAAAAGAACTGCATCTGATGAATACAATCTGGGCTCTGGTCCTGCCCGGAATGATCAGTCCGTTCAACCTGATAATCCTGCGCACGTTCTTTTCAGGGATCAATAAGGCGCTGTATGAAGCGGCCTATATGGACGGGTGCGGAGAATGGGGATGCCTGTTCCGGATCACGATTCCGCTGTCCCTGCCTTCTATTTTCACCATCATGCTGTTTTATGCGATTTCCAGATGGAACGGCATTACCGACGTATTGTACTACATCAACAAGACGGAGCTGTATACCTTACAGTATCAGCTTAAGCTCCTGCTGGATACGTTGTCGATAACATATAACCCGGAGGAAATGGCGACAGTGCTTGTGGCGCCGGAGAATGTCAAGTCCTCAACCATTGTGTTTGCCATGGTTCCCATGCTGATTGTATATCCCTTTGTGCAGAAGTATTTCACCAAGGGCGTTATGATTGGAGGCGTTAAGGAATAAGGTGGCAGGAAGAAAAGCAGAGGCAGCGGCGATGCAGAGTAAAGGTTTGAATTATACCGTTAAAAAAGGGGAATATGTTTCAAACTGGCTTACCAGTGATGTGATAGAAATCCCTTTCGAGGCCGGGATGGTGCCGACCGTATTTGAAAACTATCACCCGGGTGCCAGTGTGAAAAAGGCGGATGGGAAAGAACGCACTTCACCGGCGAAGGATGAATTTTTGGAACGGGGCGATTTTAAAAAGAGCGGCTATCCGGAAGACATAGCTATGGACAGGCTGTATTACCCCTTTCAGACGAAAAAAGTGGATTTTTCCGATTTCTGGAGCTTCCCCCATGACATTCGTTTTTATGCGAGAGTGTATGTGAACTGCAGGACGGATTGTGCATGGCGGGTGGAGCTGTCCACCTGCGGCGGGATGAAGGTATGGGTTCAGGGCAGAGAGGAAGCTTCTTTTTTCCCATATGAATCCAATATAGAAGCCAGGCAGGAAGCAGAGCTTTTGCTGCGGGCGGGAACGAATGAAATCGTGGTCGGATGCAGTAATTACGGAGAACGAAATATCATTTTTAACTTTGGAATAAAGAACCTGTCGGAAGAGGAACTGGAATTTTCCCTTCCCGTGTCTGCGGATATCCGTGCCGTACAGTCTGTATATAGGAGTCTGGCCTCCATGTATCTGGATCGGCTGACTTATGAAGAGGGCAGGATTACGATTCGTACGGATTATCCTTTTGAGAAGGACACGGTGATTGAGGTGAAGGCCGGAGACGTGAAAAAGAGAAAAGAGGTGAAGGCCGGGAGCGGTGAAGTGATATGGGGAGATACAGACGAGCTTCCTATTGGTTACTATGAATTTACAGTCTGCAGCGAGGTGGAAGGGGTTTCCCTGAGTACAGCACTTGGGGCGGAAGTATTTCCGAAACGTCTGGAGTACCGTTTTACACCGGACACGGTGGAGGAACGTAAAAAAGCGGCGCTGGATTTTATTATCAGCAGCACGCCGAAGAGCTTTGAGCAGTATATTGCGCATCTGGCACGCGGACAGAATCTGTATGAGGAGTACAGGAGCTGCTGTGAAGAGTATGTGGAATTTGTGCGCAGAAGAGGTGACTGTTCGGACTTCCGGGTTGTGAAGCTTTTGTGGGTGCTGATTAAGTTCGGGCATCTGCTTACGGAAGAGCAGAGGGCATACTTCAGGGAGGTATGCATCGGTTTCCGATATTGGTTTGACGAGCCGGGAAATGACGCCATGTGGTTTTTCAGTGAAAACCATGCGCTGTGTTTCCATACGGCGCAGATACTGGCAGGAGAGCTGTATCCGGAGGAGATTTTTACCAACAGCGGTTTTACGGGACGGGAGCAGAGCGCAAGAGCCAAGAAGCTTATCGTGGAGTGGCTGCAAAAGCTTTTGGATTTCGGATACAACGAGTGGAACTCTCCCTGTTATATTCCGGTGGATATGTTAAGCTACGTTTCCCTACTCGTACTTTGCAGGGATGAAGAGGTGAAAGAGCTAGCCGGGCGGGCATTGGACTATACATATGAAATCTTTGCTGAAAACAGTTTTCACGGGCTTTTGGCAGGTGCCTGCGGCAGGATATACACAAAAGAGCTTCTTGCCAATAAGAATCTGGAAACAAACCCGCTTATGTGGCTTGCCTGGGGGGAAGGCTGTCTGAACGGCCGTGTGGATCCTCTTATTTTCCTGGCGCTTTCCGATTATCAGCCGCCGGAAAAGCTGGGAGAGGCGGCATGCTGGAATAAGGAAAAGCCTTTTACCGTACAGAGGCTGCAGGGTACCATGGAGGTACCGACAGCTATATATAAGACAAAGGACTACAGTATCGCTTCCTGTGTGACGCCGAGAACGGGAGGGCCGGGATCACAGGAGCTGCTGATGAACGTATTTTTGAAGGATTACCGTTCCCGTATCTGGATCAATCATCCGGGAGAACGGAAGATATTCGGAATCCGCAGGCCGGGATATTTTAACGGCAACGGTCTTACCCCTTTGGTGAGCCAGCAGAAAAATGTGGTGGTGCTGAGCTATCAGTTCTGTGATAAACTGCTGGATTACGCGGAAGCGGATTTTACGCATATGTTCTGTGATATGAGCGTCTGCGACGAGACAGAGGTGGGGGAACACTGGGCGTTCCTGCGAAGAGGTGATGCCTATCTGGCAGTATATGCGCAGAACGGGCTGTCTGTGAACCGGAAGCCTCCGCTGACGGAGAAGGAGCTGCTTTCTCCGGGCATCAATACCAACTGGCTTGTGAAAGCGGCGTCCCGTTCGGAGACTGGGGATTTTAAGAGTTTTATTGCGTGGCATCTGGCACATACTCCTGTAAAGGAGAAGGGAAAACTGGTATTCGAGGATATAACCTATGGACGGATGGAGTTTGAAACGATGAAGGAGACTGTTTATGCCTGATATTTTTACTTATGAGATTCATAAAGGGGATCTGATAAGCAGATGGATGCTCAGTCCGTTGAAAGAAGAGCATTATCGAAGCAGACCGGAGCCTTATCCTTCTTCCTATGGTGTGAATATGCCCTGGAGAGAGGCAGTTTCCCCGGTCAGGGTTCAGTATGTGGAGGAAAGGCCGTTTGAAAGGGAAGAGGAGGAGTTCCTGCCGTGCGGCGAGGTTTATTTCCCGTTTGAAACCGAAAAGGTGGAACGGAGCGCTTTTTGGAAGCTTCCGACGAAGGTGACATTCGGAGCACAGCTTGAACTGGAGACGGCAGCAGGGGGAGAATATCCGTTCCGCCTTATGACCTGCGGAGGCGCAAAAGTCTTTGTAAACGGGGAGAAGCAGGCAGAGTTTTATTCTTACCTGCGCAATGAGGAAAAGGAAACAGAATGTTCTGTCACTCTGAAACAGGGGAAAAATACGCTGTATATTCTGACAAATGAGCTGGCGGAGCGGGATACGAGCCTTTCCTTTAAACTGAGATATATGGGTGAGCAATCCTTGAAGGCGTACCTGCCCTGCGCGGCGGATTTGGAGGCTCTGGACAGGACCCGGAAGCTGCTTTCAGGAATATATCTGAAAAGGTTTCACTATCAGGATACGGATATCGAACTTGATTTTATGGAGCCTGCCGGGGATGAGCTGACCGTTTCCGTGGAAATGGTGTTTTATGACTCACATGCGGATCCGGTGAGCAGAGAGAAAACGGTGACGATACATCCGGGAGAGAAAGCAATCCCCATTGGAGATCTTGTTTCCAGAAGGGTAGGCATGGTAGCAGTAACAGTCCGTACATGCGTGGGAGATGTAAAGCTGAACCGTGTCCTGAATTTTGAATACTATGACGAAACAGTAATGCCGGACAGCGGTATCGGAACGACGGCAGAACGGAAACAGGCCGCCATCAGGTTCATGGCGGAGAACGGACTGGACAATTTGGCGAAGGCGCTGGCTCTCAGGATAATGGGGGGACAGGAGGCGCTGGTTAAAAGGATATGGGAAAAGGAGCTGTCTTGTATCAGGCAGAGAGAGGACTGTGCGGATTTCAGGCTTCCGGCGCTTTTCCATGCATACCATTCCCCTCTTTTTACAGGGGAAGAAAAAGAAAGCATCAAACAGGTACTGTTGGATTTCCGGTACTGGACGGACGAACCGGGCAATGATGTCATGTGGTTTTTCAGTGAAAACCACGCGCTTTTGTTCCATACCGCGGAATACCTTGCGGGCGGGCTGTTTGAGCAGGAAATTTTTACAAACAGCGGGATGACCGGTGCAATGCATAAAAGAAAGGCGGAGCGTCTTCTAAAGATCTGGTTCCGCAATTTCCTGAGCTATGGCTTTAATGAGTGGAATTCGCCGGTGTACATTCCCATCGATATGACAGGATTTTTCGCCTTGTATGACCTGGCTTCGGACGAGGAGATAAGGAAACTGGCCAAAAAAGCGCTGGATAAGGCATTTTCAATATTTGGGATCAATTCCTTTAAAGGAGTTGTTGCAGCGAGTTACGGCAGAATTTACTTCAAGAATCTGATTGGACGCAGGACCAGCGAATCCACCGCGCTGAACTTTATAGCGAACGGCGAGGGGTATCTGGGACAGCATACACTTGCCACGCTGATGTTTGCCCTCTCCTCATATGAGCCGCCGGCGGAAGTCATGGAGTCTTATCATGTGCCGGCAGAAGGCAGAATAACAGAGAGTGCGGAAGGTGAGGAAAAGGTACATCTTTACAGTTACAGAACGCCGGATTATGTTATGGGCAGCGTACTGGATTATCATCCGGGAGAGCCCGGTTCACAGGAGCATGTTCTGCAGGTGATGATTAAGGACTGTGATACACAGATCTGGATCAATCATCCGGGAGAAGCGGTGTATTTCGGAGAAGGACGGCCCGGCTATTTTGCAGGGAACGGCACACTCCCGCTGATAAGGCAGGATAAGAACTGCGCTGTGGCTGAGTTTCATCTGCTGGATCAGGAAGTGCAGTACACCCATGCGTTCTGTCCGCTGGAGCAATTCAGCGAATGGCGCCTGGAAGGCCGCTGGCTTTTTTTGAAAAAAGATAATATCTGTGCGGCGGTTTATGCAGACAACGGGATTTGGATTACCGATAAAGGTCCGTTGAAAAATTACGAGTTGGTTTCCCCTGGTAAGGATAATGTATGGAAGATCCTTGTGGAAGAGGAATCGGTTTACGGCAGTTTTGAAAAATTTATTCATAAACTACACCAAAATGGAGGTAAAGAGAGATGAGAAAAAGTTTTACTAAGGCATGCGCGCTTGTCATGGCGGCGGCAATGGCGGTAACGGGCTGCGGCAACGCGTCAAAGACGGAGCCTTCGGCAGCAGCGCCGGAGAACACAGCGGGAGAATCAACGGCCGCAGCAACAGAAGCACAGAATGTGAAGCCGGAGGATATCGTAGACATAAACGTAATGGTTTATGACAGAGGATCCGAATTTTCCTCGGGGAATTCCCTGACGGACAATGAACTGACACGCTGGATTAATGAAGCGATGGAACCCCAGGGAGTTCATGTGAATTTCGTTCCTGTTCCGCGTTCCGGCGCCGATGATCAGGTAAACCTGATGCTGACTGCAGGCACAGCGCCTGATATCATCAGGACATATGACAGACAGCGTGTTGCTACTTACGGAAGCCAGGGAGGACTGGTAGACCTGGGGCCTTATCTGGAGCGTATGGATCCGAAGTATGTATCTGAGAATCAGGAAGCGATCGAATTCGCCCAGTTTGACGGAAAGCAGTATGCCCTTCCCGGCGTATACTCCTATCATGGCAAAGGACATGATACTTACATCCGTCAGGATCTTGTGGAGAAGATGGGGATGGAGATGCCCACCGACAGAGAAGAACTGATAGAAGTACTCTATGCAATGAAGGAAAACTACCCTGATATCACACCTTATGCATTTGCAGGTAAGATTACGGACGGAAACTATACAAACTTCCTACTTTCTTATGTAAGCCGTGAAAATGAAAGAGACAACTATATCTATGAGCCTACCTTTACAACCGTTTTGAAGCCGGGCCATAAAGACGGCCTCAGACAGCTGAACCAGTTCGTATTGGATGGAATCATACCTGCTGATTTTGCTGTAGATGTGGATTCCACAAAGTATAAACAGGATATTGCAAACGGTAAGGTTGGATTTGTATTAGACGGAGGCTCAGACTGCATCAAAGCATATGCTACCGCAGAGGATCCGGATTACCATATGGTTGAATTTGATGTCCTGAAAAATGCGGATGGTTCCTATGAAGTGCCTTCCCAGGATGCTTTGTCCCATTATGTATATGTACCTAAGACCGCTGAAAAGAAGATTGACGCAGTAGTGAAATATCTGTCATGGCTGTCCATTGAAGAGAATGCGATGAATGTGGCATATGGTATTGTTGGTTTAGGCAGTGATATGGTAGACGGCGTTCCTGTAAGAAAAACTTCTGAGGAAATGACAAAGCTGGGCCTGAACCCGAGCCCTGGCGACTCCAACTTCTTAATTGCCAACTTTGACTTCGAGAAAGACAGGCTGGTTGAAAACTTCATGAGCGGCAATCCCGGTGTACCGCAGGAGGTTGTAGAGGAGAAAATGAAAGTCCAGTACAGCAATTATTATGATAAGTGTCTGATACCTTCCGCACTGGAAACGGATCAGTATGTGCCGCTGCTGCAGTCCCTGATTGTAGAATTCGTATTTAAGGTAATGTCCGCACCGGAAGGCAAGTTTGATGAAGTATACGATAAAGAATACCAGATTCTGGTTGACAATCATTTACAGGAAGTACTGGACGAAAGAGCAGCCTGGTATGACGCAAATATGAAATAATCCTTATATAAATTTATGCGGCGCTTGCCGCGTGCGCGTGAAAGCGTGCGGATGGGAGCAGAAATGAAGTTTACTAATTTTATAGAAGACGGCATATGGCTCAAAGGCAACCTTCATACACATACGACCAACTCCGACGGCGAACTGCCGCCGGAGCGGGTTGTCCGCGCCTACAGAGAGAGGGGCTATCAGTTTCTCTGCCTGTCTGACCACAATATTTTCACAGCTTATCCTCAGTTCAATGAAAAGGATAAATTCGTGATGATACCCGGATTTGAGTTAAGCATCCATAATGACAAGTCACCGGAGAAGGTGATGCATGTGAATGTGATGAGCAGGAACAGCACCTATGATTTTGAACAGGATGAGGAATTCGATATCCCGGATCCGGAAGATGGGCTGGCATTCTTAAGAAACCATGCGGAGAACAACATCCTTATGCTGAACCACCCTTACTGGTCGGCGCTGGAATGGGACGAAATCATTGATCTTCCGGGGATTACCTGTATGGAGGTATATAACCATGCCAGCGAGTGGCTGGATCTTCTTGGGGATGACGCGAGAGAGTGGGATGCCCTTCTGAAAAAAGGCAGAAGACTCTGGGGACTGGCAACGGATGACAGCCATAACGGCTATGTCCACCGCGACGGCTGGCCGTTCCATCTGATTGAAAATGATTCCTTCGGCGGATTTATTGTGGTAAAAGCCAAATCCTTTACACAGGAAGGCATAATAGAGGCCATTGATACAGGCAGCTTCTATGCCAGCATGGGGCCTGAAATTCATGATTTTTATGTGGAGGACGGGGAAGCGGTTGTGAAATGCTCTCCCTGTGAGCGTATCTGCCTCAGCGGAAACAGAGGCAAGGTCATGCGTGCATTGGGTGTGGACCTGATGGAAGGACGGATTCCTTTAAAGGGCAATGAAACCTTTGTGCGTGTTCAGTGTGTAGACAAGTACGGACATATTGCATATTCCAATCCCATTTTCTTATGAGATGGGGGGAACGCTTATGACAATGGAAGAAATGGCCCGTATCATCGGTATATCACGGATTACCTTATCCAAGGTGATGAATAACAAAGACGGTGTTTCTGAGGAGACAAGGCAAAGGGTAAAGGAATATATTGAAAGATATAATTTTGAACCGAACAGCCAGGCGAGAAGCCTGGTGGGGAAGAAGGAACAGATTATCGGCTTCTTTACTACATACTCCGAAGAGGCCGGAGGAAACACCCACGTCACTTCCCATTTTGCGACAGAGCTTGTAAACCTTGTGGTAAATGCGGCGCAGAAACGGGGATATAAGACACTGGTGGATATCACGCCGAAGGAAGACGATTTTTCCGAGGTTGAAAAGTATTTGAATTCCGGGCTGATCCGGGGGGCGATTCTTTTCGGTTATGCGAGCGGAAGCCCGAACCTGGAATATCTGTCAAGGAAAGGGGTTCCCCTGGTACTCATCAACCAGGAGGTGACTCTGGATCTGCCTAATATTTCCCTTGTCAATATGGATGATGAAACCTGGGGATATCAGGCAATCGAATGTCTTGTGAAGCTGAACCACAGGCGGCTGTTATACCTTACCTGTTCGAGGAGGAGACTTCCTGTTAAAAGAAGGGCTCATGGAGTGAAACGGGCGCTTGAGGCATACAAGGATCAGATTCTTTCGTTTCAGGAATGCAACGGGGAATTCAATGAAGACTTATCTTATGAAATAGTAAAAAAGATTTACACGCAGGAAAGGGAAAAACCTACCGGTATCTTTGCTGCAAATGACCAGATGGCGATCGGCGCGATCAATGCGCTGAAGGATTTGGGGATCAGGGTGCCGGAGGAGGTTTCGGTAATCGGGTTTGATGATATTTCGATTTCCAAATATCTGACGCCCGCACTGACAACGATTCACTGTGATTTCAAGGAAATTGCAGACAGGAGCGTGGAGGCTTTGATCGACAGTATTGAAGGAAAGGTGGAAAAATCCCACCAGGAGCTTCCATTAGAGTTTGTTAAGAGAGAAAGCCTGGCTTTCCATAAAGAATAAAAGAGGATGCGCAATTATGAAAAAGACAATATTTTTACAGGATGAGAATGCAGTCTGGTTAAAGGGGAACATTCACAGCCATACCGTTTTTTCGGACGGCAGCTGGACGCCGGAGCAGATGAAGGATCAGTATAAGAAACACGGCTATGATTTCCTGGCGGTTACCGATCATGATACCTATACGGATACCCGCAGCCTGACGGACGATACCTTTACCATGATTCAGGGCTTTGAATTATGGGGAAACGCGTCAAATGACAAGGATATCCATGTCAATTTCCTCTGGGCGGATGAAGTGGAAGGGATCGCACCCGGACAGAAAATGACGCTTCCCGAACGGACCGGAAAGGTTTCCCTCGGTCTGTGCTATGAACTGCGTGAAAAAGGCTGCTATGTCATGCTGAATCATCCTCACTGGTCTTTGCTTACCAGCCCGGAGATTGAAAATGAGAACCCCTATCATGCGGTTGAAATTATGAATTATGCGACCGAATGGCTGGAAAACATGGGAGACGGAAGCGTTTTCTGGACAGAGATGCTTCTGCGCGGCTGCAGGCTGTGGAATGGGGGCAGTGATGATAATCATAACGGCCATTGTCCCATTGACGGCGATGTGGATTCCATGTACTGTGATTCCTTTGGCGGTTTTACCGTGGTGAAGGCGGCGGACAGATCTCCCCAGGCGATCATTGAGGCTATGAAGGCAGGAAGCTTTTATACTTCAACCGGGCCTTCCATTTATGATTTTTATGTGGAAGACGGGTATGTCCATGTAAAATGTTCTCCCTGCATACGAATTTATATCAATGGGGAAACAAGGCAGTATCAGCGTAAGATGGGAAGGCATGTTACCGAATTCGTGACAAAGCTGAAAGGTACTGAGAAACTGATTCGGGCAGAATGTATGGATGCAGCAGGCCGTTCTGCTTATTCGAATCCTATTTTTCTGGATTAGGCGGATAAAGTATGAAATTTTTGGAATATAAGCTGTTTTCGGGCGGGTTTATCAACCGTTTTCTCACTGCCGGAGTATTTACAAAGGAAAACCCGTTCCGGAAAACGGTTCTTCAGGGTAAGGTGAATGAATGGCTGATAAAAGGTTATTCCATTCATGATAATCCCTGCCGTATGGAGGTTTTCAGGGACCGTATCGGGAATATCCCGCCCTATATGGATATCTGCGGCATGCTGCCGGGAGATGAGCTTGAAGTTTTCGGACAGAAAAAGGAACTGAAGGTATATTTTCCCTTTGGGAATGCCGGCATTGCCGATTCCGGTTTTTATGAGAATCCCGCATATCTGAGAAGCTATGGCTATACCCTTTTAGAGGCGCCTGAGGAAGAGGATGCGGAGTTTGAGATTTCCACCTGCGGCGCCGTGACGGTCTGGCTGAATGAGGAACTGGTGACGGATTTTGTCCCGTTTCAGAGAAACAGCGAACAGCATACGACTGTTTCCGCGGCTTTGCGGAAGGGTACGAATAAACTGGTGGTCTGCCTGGAGGATCTGGCGGAGCGGGACACGGATTACCATTACCAGATCCGGTACCTGGGCGCACAGGATATAGGAATCCGGGTTCCGGTAAAGGAGGAAACCGATACCGAAACAATCAGGAGGGCGGAGCAGGCTCTTTCCGACATGTATTTTGACAAAGAAGCGTATATGAGCGAATCGGTTTACCTGAATCTGGAAGCATTTACCTCTGTTCCGGTAAAGATGCTTCTCACCCCGGATCGGGGCTTCGGACAGAGGCAGTATATCATACAGCCGGGACAGAAGGGGATGACTCTGTTCCACGCCGATGAGGTGCCTTCCAATTTTTATTTTTTCAAGCTGGAAATTATGGTATCCGGACTTGTGATGAGCAAGGTGATCGGCACCTATTCGTTCAATACGCGGTTCATGAAATATCAGGAAGACAGCTATGAAGAGCGCAAGCAGAGGATCAGGAAGATCATCCGGGATTCGGATGAAATGAGTGATTACCGTGCGATTATCCGTATGGATGAAGGGGAGACGCCGGATAACCTGGAAAAGATTCTGTCCTGCCATTTGGGCTGGGTGAATGAAAAAAGGGACTGTTCGGATTTCCGCCTTATCATCCTGGTATATATGTATGTGAGGTTTTCCGGCCGTTTTTCTGAAAAGCTGCGGAAGGATGTGGAGGACGCCATGGCGGGATATCGTTACTGGGCTGATGAGCCCGGCGATGATGTGATGTGGTTTTTCAGTGAAAATCATGCGCTTATGTTCCACATCTGCCAGTATTTTGCGGGAAAATCCATGCCGGAACGCATGTTTACATGCAGCGGACTGACAGGGGCACAGGCCGCCCGGAAAGCGGAAGGGCTGCTGGATGCCTGGTTCGAAAGCTTTTTTGCGGAATTTGCGACGGAATGGAACTCCAGTACCTATCTGCCCATTGATGTTATGGGGCTTGCCTACCTGTATGATTTGACTGAAAAAGGCTCCTCCCTTCACGAGAAGGCGAAGAAAGCGCTGGATATGCTGGCATTTTCCCTTGCGGTAAACGAGCATAAGGGAAATATCATGACCAGCTTCGGCAGAACCTATGAGAGAGAGCTTAAAGGGAGCTACAGCACGGGAATGCCGTCCTTACTTTATCTGTTCTACAATGCGGGCCATATGAACGACCATTTCCGTGCATTGGTGCCTGTTGTTGTGGGAGATTATGAACCGCCGGAGGAATATAAGCAGTTTGTCAATCTGAGCGGAGAGGAAGAACTGATCCATCAGAATACCCAGGGAATCGGCGGATTCGTTAACCTGTATCTGTATAAGAACTCCAGGGCCCTTCTTTCCACGGCTGTGGGCTTCAGGCCTTATGGCCAGGGGTATCAGGAAAATATTGTCCAGGCAGACCTTGACGGAACGGCACAGGTATTTATCAATCATCCCGGCGAGACGGAAATTTATGGAAACGGACGTCCCGGCTTCTGGGCGGGCAACGGATGCCTGCCGCTTGCGGTCCAATACAGGAATATCAGTATTCTGGAATATCATATCGGCAGCGGGAGCCGGCTGGATTATACACATGCCTATATACCGTTAAGTGAATTTGAAAGCTTTAAACTGAGCGGATGGTCTGCCGCGCTGGAGAAGGACGGCGGCTTTATCGGAGTCAGGGCCTTAAACGGACTTCACAGGCAGACAGAGGGACATTGCCGAAACCGGGAATTCATCAGTCCGGGGCGCGATAATATCTGGGTGCTGAAGGTGGGAGCCTGCGGCGAATACTCGAATGTGGATGAGCTTCTGGATGATATGGAACGAATGGAAATCAGCATGGGCGAAGACGGGAAAGTAACGGTAACAGACGGCACAAGCCGTTATGAAATAGAAAACAATAAGCTGTATGTGAACGGGGAAAGCGTTCACCATTATCCGCTGGATGTGGCAGGACATCTGGTAATAACAGGAGGAAAAGAAAGTGGAAATTAAGTGTTTGAAGGAGTTTGATCTGGGTATGGAACTGGGACAGGTGCGTTCTGTCCCGGTATCCCTGGGAAAGGATATGCCGGAAGCGGTATTGTTTGTATATTCCAGCCAGGGGAACCTGGATCCCTGGCCGGAGCTGTTTAATTATCCCAAGGATACCCTGAAAATGGCGCTGTATACCCTGGACGGAGTCAGGATGTGGAAGAGGGACCTGGGGAACGGCGTGATCCCTGGCGTATGGTATGCCCCGTTCATTTCTTTTGATCTGGATCAGGATGGTGTGGATGAAATCTGGTTTGTCAATAATCTGAACCCGAATATCCCGTTCAGCTTAAATGCCAGGGTACTTGAGAGAATCGACCCTCTGACCGGAGAGACCACCGGCCAGTGGACATGGCCGGATAATACCATTGACGATACCATGTCACATTCCTACCGTTTCTTCATAACCGGAGGCTATGTACACGACAAGCCCGTTCTGGTTACCGCACAGGGAACCTACAGAGACATGTATCTGCAGGGCTATGGCGAGGGGATGGAAAAGCGCTGGGATATCAAGATCCCTTATGACGACGGCGGCGCGCGTTCCAGCCATCTGTGTCCTGTCCTGGATTTCAATGATGACGGAGTGGACGAACTGTTCTGGGGTGAGCGCCTGATCAGCCTGGAGGACGGACATGAGGTATTCTGCGGGGATAAGGGAAAATATCTGGGACATTCCGATATTGTAGTTCCCTTTGAAGATATCAAAACCGGAAAGAAATATATTTACACCTGCCGTGAGGACTATGAGCAGGAAGGCGAACCGAGAGTCGTAACCTATAACGAAAAAGGGGAAAGAGAATGGACGGCTGTGGACAGCATCGGCCATATGCATAACGGCTGGATTGCCAATATCGGTCCGGATTACCGGAAGGTGGCGATGGCAATGCGTATTACCCGCCGTGTAATTGACAACGCTATTGTGGACACGGAGCCGGAAGATTTTTATTTTGATGCCGTGACAGGCGAACCCCTGGAATCACCCCTTCCTTTTAAGGGAGATGAATTTATGCCGGTAGATTTTGACGGAGATGGCTATCATGAATTTTATGGGGCAGGAGGCGCCAAAAAAGGCTGCGTCGTGGATCGCGAAGGCAAGGTACAGGGCTTTATCGGCGGTGACGGAGTGGTCAGAAGCGGCAAGATCATGCAGTGGCCGGGTGAACTGCTGATGGTATACTACCAGGATGAGGGAAAGGTCCGCATCTGGGGCGATGCCGATGCCGTGGAAAGCGAATACTGCAAAAAGAGATTTGCACACAGCTATCACTGGAGAATGCAGCATTTCATGGGAACCGGATACAACCATGGCAGCAGCCATATTACCTGCGGAATGTAGGAAAATTAATAATACATAAGAGGAGCGGCGTCAGGATTTTTTGTCCTGACGCCCTTTTTCTGTAACAGGTAACGGAGCCGTTACGGAATAATAACCGTTCATGCAAAAATCAATGAAAAAACAATTGACTTTCTCAGCCGTCATGGTCAAAATAATAGTATACCGTACATAGCAGAGGGAAATGACTTCGTATGCAAATACTATTTATCTGCAGAAAGGAAAGCAGCTTATGACAATGGAGGAAATGGCCCGTATTATCGGGGTTTCTCGCATTACCTTATCAAAGGTGATGAATGACAAGGAAGGCGTTTCGGAAAAGACAAGAGAACGGGTAAAAGAATACATAAAGAAGTATAATTTTGAACCAAACAGCCAGGCGCGGAGCCTGGTAGGGAAAAAGGAGCCGATTATCGGTTTTTTTACCACCTACTCCGAGGAATCCAGCGGAAGTACACATATTACATCCCATTTTGCTACGGAACTGGTTAATCTTGTGGTCAATGCGGCGCAGAAACGGGATTATAAGACCCTGGTGGATATAACCGGCGGGGATGATGATTTTTCCGATATTGAGAGATATCTCAGCTCAGGCCTGGTTCGCGGGGCTATTCTCCTGGGCTATGCCACCGGAAACAAAAAGCTGGAAAGATTATCTCAGAAAGGGATTCCCCTCGTACTGATTAATCAGGAAGAGGAAACCGATCTGCCGAATATCATGACCGTTAATATGAATGATGAAGTGTGGGCCTTTGAGGCCATCGAGAGACTGGTGAAGCTGCAGCATAGAAGAATTCTCTACATCGGCTGCTCGCGGAACCGGCTGCCGGCCATGCGCCGTGCCCACGGCGTACACCGGGCCTGTGACATGTATAAGGATCAGATTCTTTCTTATCAGGAGCGCAACGGAGATTTTAATGAGGATCTGGCTTATGATATCACCAAGGAGATCTTCTCGGCAGGGGGAGAGACTCCCACCGGGATTTTTGCAGCCAATGATCTGATGGCTATCGGGGCAGTCAACGCTTTGAAGGATATGGGAATCAGGATACCGGAGGAGGTTTCTGTCATAGGGTTTGACGATATTACTTTTTCAAGATACCTGACCCCTTCTTTATCAACGGTTCACTGTGATTTCAGGATGATTGCGGAAAAAAGCGTGAAAACGCTGATTGACAGTATAGAAGGGAAAAAAGTACGGCGTCATCAGGAGCTTGATCTGGAATTCATTGAGAGGGAAAGCCTGGGCAGATGCAGATGAGCCCTGTATATGCATGTCGTACATACGGTACAAAGCAGGCGCGGGCTGTAAGTGCGCCCAGGGGAATGAAAATGTTCGGAATTATGGCAGGAAAAATTGTAACGTCCGGATAAATGTGGTAAAATATGGATATTAAAAATAGAAAGGGGTAAATTTAGTTATGGGTAAAGAAGTGTTAGAGTATGTAATTGAAAAAACAAACGATCTGATAAATGCAGATTCATGCAGCAGCGAGGCGAAAGAGGCTGCGCAGGCATGGCTGGATGCGGTCGGAACAGCAGAGGAAGCGGAGGAAACCAGGAAATATCTGGCGGAACTGGAAGCGGATATCATACCGATTGACGGTTTGATTGCATTTGCGGAATCGGAGCACGGAGCTGAAGTCTTCGGAGCGGAATCAGCTAAAGACGTTGCGGCCCATGCAAGGGAGATCAAGGCGGCCGGAGCGGTATATTGTGACTGTCCGGCCTGTGCGGCGGCGGAAGCGATTCTGGAGAAGAAGGACATGCTGCTGGCTGAGTAAGGGATGGCATTTGTGTGCCGCCGAAAGGTGATAAAGCGTAGAAGGAGAACAGCACCTGCAGGAGAATTTATTCTTTTGCAGGTGCTGTTTTTATAAATACAGCAGCCTCATAGAGTGTGGCGGCTGTTGCTTTTATACAGGATAGCCGTGGCAATCTTTACTGGTTCATGATAAAATATAATATATTTCCGTGATTTTCTGAAAATGAGGATGGGTAAATGGCGTATATACGGGTGAACGGGGAAGAAAACAGCAGACGGCGGTTATGGATAAAGAACAGTCTGTTCAGACAGTTTCTTGTGATTGTGATTCTCCTGCTGTGCTGTATGGCAGGGAGTTATGCGCTTACGAACCGTATTGTAAAAAACCTGATAAGGAAGAATACGGAAATATCAAATGAAAAAATTCTTAATCAAATTAATGCCAAAACCTCTGAATTTCATAACTCTATTTATAATATCCTAACACTGCTTGCCTATGAACAGACAGCCTATGATTATTTCAGCCAGGACAGGCTGGACAGACTGAATGAGTATGAAAATCTGCTTTCGCTTCTTTCCAATACGATGATGATTCAAAATGATATTGCGGGAATAACACTGTATGATGAACAGAAGAACATGCTTGCCGGCGTGGGGAAAGATTTCGATATGTTTGCCCGGATAGAGCTTGTGAGCAAGCTTACATATTCCAATGTATTTAGGCCGAATTCCACCAGTGAAGCATATTTTATGGTGTTTTATCCGGTCTATGATCTATTGAACGGAAATTATGACAAACGGCTGGGTATGATTGTCTTTTTAATGAAGGCCAGTAAGTTTTCTTCTTATCTTGCGGATTCGGCAATTACAGAGAATGAACAGCTGTTTCTGATCGATCGGAACAATGTGGTGATTGCGGGAGACGGAGAACAGGAGTTTCGGCATCTGGAGGAGGAAAATCTGGAAAGCACACAGGATCGTTTTATACAGGCTGTGGATCAGAAGGAAACGGGCTGGCGGATTGTCAGCATCATACCTGTCCGGGAGCTTTACAGTGGAATGACCATTGTTAGAGGTTCGATTCTGGTCATCTATTTATTTACACTTGGGGGATTGGTGCTGCTGCTTTTTTTCTGCTATTTTATAATCATCCGCCCTATCCGCAGGGTGGACCTGTTTGTTAAAAACAACGTGGCATATCCGACCAGGAGGCTTACTGTTGAAGGGACGGATGAGATAAGCGTACTTGCAGGAAACCTGAATCATATGCTGGATGAAAAAGATGAAATGAGTGAACAGCTGAGGCAGTCGCAGAGAATCCTTTATGAAACGGAACTTACCAAACAGCAGATGCAGCTGCTCGCATACAGGAACCAGATAAATCCGCATTTTTTGTATAATACATTTGAATGCATCAGGGCGATGGCACTATATTATGACGCAGATGAAATAGCGGAAATCACGATGGCCCTGTCGCGTATTTTTCGTTATTCCATCAAGGGGGAGAACGTGGTAACCGTTTCGGAAGAGATGGAAAATATCAGGGAGTATGCAAAGATTATCCATTATCGGTTTGGCGGACGGATCAGGGTGGATATTCAAATGGAAAAAGAAGCCGAGGATATGGAACTGATAAAATTGATACTGCAGCCTATTGTGGAAAACAGTATTTTTCATGGACTGGAACAAAAGCTGGAGGATGGCAGGGTAACTGTGAAGGCAGAATGTTACCAAGAAACACGGCTGCGCTTTACGGTAGAGGATGATGGGTGCGGTATGGAACAGGAAGCGGTGGATAAGCTTATGTATCAGATGAAAAGACAAAGCCTGCACCGGAGTTCGAGCAAGGACAGCATAGGCCTGGCAAATATTTATCAGCGGTTACAGCTTTATTATGGTGAGAGTGCTGTATTTCGGATGAACAGTACCCCGGGAAAAGGAACGAAAGTTGAAATTATAATTCCTTACAGAATACCAGGAAAGGGGATATAGCATATGTACAAAGTGGTGATAGCGGATGATGAAGTGTGGATAGGGTTTGGTATTAAGAAACTAATTCACAGAAGCGGCCTGCCCTTTGAAGTTGTCGGAGAAGCCCCGAATGGAATTAAGGCATATGATATGGTGAAGCAGGTAAAGCCAGATATTCTGATTACGGATATCCGGATGCCTGGGATGAATGGATTGGAGCTTATGAAGAAGCTCCTGGAGGAAGGGTATATGCTGAAGGTGGTATTTATAAGCGGATATGCCGAATTTGAGTATGCAAAGGAGGCACTGCGGATGGGAGCCTTCGATTATCTGCTGAAGCCTGTAGAGGAGGAGGGGCTTACGGCTATTCTGGAAAGATACATAGAAATCCGGGAGAAAAAGAGAAAGGAAACAGATACGGAAGAAGAAATGGACAGCAGTGTCCGGGATTCCAGGGTCAAAAAGATTATTGAGGAGATCAATCAGCGGTATACGGAAAAAATATCCCTGGGAGATCTTGCTGACGGCTGCGGACTGAGTATAGGTCACTTAAGCACCCTGATCAAGAAGGAAACAGGGCAGTCTTTTTCCGAATATATTACAGGGAAAAGAATGGAAGATGCGAAAAAGCTGCTATGCAGGGAAGAATTGTCCATAGATGATATAGCGGATATGGTCGGCTATCATGACTATTTTTATTTTACCAAGGCATTTAAAAAATATATGGGGATGTCTCCAAGCATGTATAGGAAGAACTTATGAAAAAGGGAAAGATAGCAGCGGAAATAATTTTGCTTGCGGTCCTCTGCCTGTGTCTTGCATCAGGATATAAGGAAGGTGCAGATATTAAAGAGGATGGTCTGTCTGATGGAAACGTAAGGGTATTGAGCTGGTTTTCCGATATGCCTCTGTGGTATCCGGAAGAATGGGAGAAGGATCCCGGAACCGGTACTGGAAAAATAACGGAACAGACAGGTGTTGCGATCAATTATATGGTGCCGGACGATAATGGCGACAGCAGACTGAGTCTTATGATGATCAATGGAAAACTTCCGGACATCATATCTGTTTCCGATACAAATATGATAAGGCATCTCATTGAGTCGGGGGAAGTGTGGAAAATAGAGGAGCTTATGAATACCTATCTTCCGGACTCACATCTTCTGACGGATTATCCGGAAGATGTAAAAAAGGAGCTGATCCGGAGGGACGGAGACTGGTATGGACTTTCATCCGAGCTGCATAGTCCTTTAAATCAAAAAAAATATGGAGAACCTGAGGAATTTTACCGTGAACTGCTTCAGCTGGGTAACCGGTGCGGGATTATCTGGAATAAAGCGCTGCTGAAGCGTCTGGGACTTTCACCTAACGGACCGCGTACGGAAGAAGAGATACTGGAGATATTTAAAATGGTAATGGAAAAGGAGATTACGGTTAATGCCAAGCCGGTGATTCCCCTTTTGGTTGACGGGAGAAATTATCAGGAAACAACGTTTCCCATACTTTTGTCTTTTTTCGGAGCCGGTTGGATAGATGAAGAAGGCGGATATCAGGAGCGTATTATGGCGGATGGGAGCAGACATGCTATCCGTTTTCTGAATCAGATGGTACAGGAAGGATATGTGGAGCCTGAGCAGTTTATTATGACTCCGTATAATGTAAAGAGGACGCTGAATGCCGGACAGGTACTTTGCTTCATCGGCGATATGAGCCGTTCCGGTATTGATCCGGAGGAATGGGTTTCCAGCGGCGTCATCCGGTCTTCCGATGGAAACAAGCCTGTGCTGGGGCTTCCTTTGAAAACAGGCTGCGGGGAAATGACCACTTTTATCTCAAAAAGCTGTGACTATCCGGAGGAGGCAGCCTTGTGGCTGGATTATATGACAGGTACGGAGGGGATGTCTGCATATCTTGCTTCTTCCCGGGGAAGTTGGTGGCCCCTGGTGGATGTGGACTGGTTTATGTCCATACAGCATGAGCCGGATGCGAAGCTCAGGGCATGGAAGCAGCTTCTGTGCGCCTTTGCACGAACGCCGGAAACACGCATTTATGACAGCTCAGGGCTTGGCTTTTCTATGGAAGAAAGGGAACTCAGGGAAAAGGAGACAGCTATCAGAGGATGTGTGAAAGCGTATCTGAATCCTCTTATTATGGCGGAGTCGGAGGAGAAATTCGAGGAAGAATACGAGAATTTCAGAAAGGAACTGCAGGAAAGAGGAATTGGGGAGCTGGAAGAAAGAAAAGCCTGGATTTACAGATACAGGAGAAAACCATGAAGAGATCCGACAGGGATTGCCGCACTTGACTTGCAGTCAGTGCGGCAGTTTTTTGTTTTAAATAAACTCTGATAAAAAATAATACCAAAACACCAAAAAAAGTTCATGGAAACAGAGGAACCTTACTTTTAGGATATAGTTTATAACCGGAAGGGAGGTTTTTTTATGTATAGCTTTAATAAAGAGGAATATTTGAAAAGGATGCAGTGGTATGTGGAAGCGAGATTCGGGATGTTTCTTCATTGGGGGCTGTATTCGATTCCCGCCAGAGGAGAATGGATGCGCAGCTTTGAAAAGCTGACGGACGAAGAGTATGAAAGGTATTTTCGGGAATTTGATCCGGTGGATTATGACCCGAAAAAATGGGCAAAGGCGGCCAAAGAAGCCGGTATGAGGTATATGGTGCTTACGGCCAAGCATCATGATGGTTTCTGTCTGTTTGACAGCCGGTATACAGATTTTAAAGCCACTAATACGAAATGCGGCAGAGATCTGATAAAAGAGTTTGTGGAAGCAGTCCGGGCGGAAGGGCTTAAGGTCGGCCTTTATTATTCTCTTCTGGACTGGCATCATGAGGATTATCCACATTTCAGTGACGGCGCACACCCCATGTACCATAATCCTGCATATACGGATGAAGGACGCGAATGGGAGCGGTATGTGGAGTATCTGCATAACCAGGTAAGAGAGCTGTGTACAAATTACGGAAAAATAGATATTTTATGGTTTGACTATTCTTTTGGTGAATACAGCGGGGAAAAATGGGAGGCGACGAAGCTGGTTAATATGGTCAGAGAGCTGCAGCCAGGTGTGATAATTGACAACAGGCTTGAAGTGAGCGGAGCGGGGCTTGGTTCCCTGGCATCCGGGAATCCGCTGCCTTATCACGGGGATTTTGTAAGCCCGGAACAGATTATTCCGCAGGAAGGTATCAGGGATGTAAATGGCGATCCGCTCATTTGGGAAGCCTGCTTTACCATGAATGACAGCTGGGGCTATAACCTGAGGGACAAGTATTTCAAACCGGCTCCGATGCTCATTAAAAAGCTGGTTGAATGTGTGTCAAAGGGAGGAAACATGCTGTTGAATGTGGGGCCGGATGCGAAAGGAAATTTTCCTGAGGAATCCGCTGTTATATTAAAAGAGGTCGGAAAATGGATGGAGAAAAATAAAGAAAGCATTTACGGCTGTGGAATATCAGACATGCCGCGCCCCGATTTCGGCCGGATTACACAGAAAGGAAACAAACTGTACTATCATATCTTTGACAATACTATTGGACCGGTTCCTCTGATTGGTATCGAGAAGAAGGATGTGAAAAAAATAAGGCTTATTTCGGCAGGAGCCGAAGTACCCGTTGCAGATAACTGGGTCAGCAATAATTATCCCGATATCACATTTGCCGATTTGGGACCCAATCCTGTTTTGCCGGATCCGATTGATACGGTCCTTGAAGTAGAACTCATCCGTTAAACTGCTTTCTGTTTCATTCACCAAAAATAATACCAAAATACCAAAAACAGTGCATATTGTATAAAAAAGTTTTCCTATACAATGTATCTATGGTTAAAAAATCAAATGGGACGGAGGCTTAAAATGAAGGAATTGTGCCGACCGACAAAACAGCAGCAGCTTTGGGCAGACTGTGAACTGGGAGTGATTATTCACTATAGCAGAGGTCTTCTGGGAATGGACAGACTGGAAGGAATATCCCCGGAAAAAGCGGCGGCTCCGGCCAGGCTGCAGCCAAAGAAGCTGGATACGGATCAGTGGCTTGAAAATGCGGCAGCCCTGGGTGCGAAGTATGCGGTATTTGTTGCAAATCAAAGAAACTGCCAGGGGATCTCCTTATGGCAGTCCGGGTCAAATCCCAGATCAATGAGACAGTCTCCCTATGAACAGGGTACTTTCGACTGTGTGGGTGAATTCATTAAATCCTGCAAAAAATACGATATACTGCCGGGGCTTTACTATCAGACCGGATTTAACGGGCATTATTTCAACAAAGAGCAATACCGGATGCCGGGAACAAAAGAGCATGAGGAGTATGTCCGTATTGTGGAGGAAGATCTGGAAGAACTGTGGACCAGATACGGTCAGTTATTTGAAATCTGGTTTGACGGAGGAGTGGTTACCCGGAAGGATGGCGGCGCTGATGTAGCAGGACTGCTGGAAAAGTATCAGCCGCAGGCTGTCTGCTTTCAAGGACCGGAGGAGCACGGACAGAATCTCAGGTGGATTGGAAATGAAGACGGTCTGGCTCCTTTTGATACATGGTCAACCACAGATAAGAAGGTATGCCATTTTGACGGCAGCAGCCAGGATATGCAGATAGGTAAAGGCGTACCGGGAGGAAAGTACTGGTTCCCTGCTGAAACAGACATGGGAAACAGAAGGCCTGAGGCAGCAGGGACCGGATGGGGATGGGCTCCCGGTGAAGAACGGTTGGTATGGACACCGGAAGAGCTTTTGGAACGGTATTATACCTCGGTGGGGAGAAACAGCAATTTCCTGCTGGGGCAGTGCATTGCGGATGACGGAAGCTTTCCTGATACCCTGCAATTCAGAACATTGGGTAAATACATCAGAAGAATTTATGAAAGGCCGCTGAACAGCATACGGGGAGAGGGAACAAGCTTTGTCCTTACACTTCCTGAGAATTCCATCGTAAAGAATATTTCTGTAATGGAAGAAATTGCAGAGGGTGAAAAAATCAGGAAATTCCGCATTACAGCAATAACAGACATCGGAGAGCGGGAGCTTATACATGCGGGGTGCATCGGACATAAAAGACTGATAGCTGCCGGAAATCTGAGAGCGGAAGAAATCAGGCTGGAAATTCTTCAAAGTGAAGGAAAGCCGTGCATCCGGGATTTTACGGTTTACGGCTGAAACTACGGAATGAAAGGGGATCAGATTTTGAAAAGTAAAAAAAATTCTGTCAAGGCAGCACTGCCGAAAAAGCAGTCTTTCAGTTCATATATGAAAGGACATTATGATTTATATCTTCTGCTATTGCCGGCGGTTGTATATGTTGCTGTTTTTATGTACGTACCTATGTATGGAGTGCTGATGGCCTTTCAGGATTACAGTCCTGCCAGGGGAATATTGGGAAGTACATTTGTAGGATTGAAACATTTTGATAAGTTCTTCAGTACCTATATGGCAAAACAGATAATAACAAATACGGTGGTGCTTTCCGCCTATTCTCTTATTGTCTCCTTCCCGTTTCCGGTAATGCTGGCGCTTATGCTGAATTACTGTGTGAGTAAAAAATTCGGCAAGCTGGTGCAAACGGTAACCTATATGCCTTATTTTATTTCGGTTATGGTTCTGGTAGGTATGATGAATATCTTTTTTTCCTCCAACTATGGCGTAGTAAATATGGTTCTGAAGGCGCTGGGAATGGAAGCCTATACTTTTATGTCCAGTGAAGCCAGCTTCCGCCATATGTATGTGTGGTCGGGGATATGGCAGGGAATGGGATACTCTTCCGTTATTTATTTTGCGGCGCTGGCAGGGATTGATCCTACGCTGTATGAGGCGGCTGAGCTGGACGGAGCAAGCAAGCTGCAGAGAATTCTGTATATTGACCTGCCCAGTATTATGCCGACGGTTATTATCATGCTGATTATGAGCGCTGGAAATCTGATGAGCGTCGGCTTTGAAAAGGCTTATCTGATGCAGAATGACAGGAATTCCGGAGTATCTGAAATCCTTTCCACTTATGTATACAAAGTCGGTCTGATAGATGCCCGGTACAGCTTCTCAGCTGCGATTAACCTGTTTAATTCCGTGATTAACTTTGTGATTTTAATTACAATTAATAAGATATCAGGGAAATTAAGCGAGACATCACTGTGGTAGAAGAGCGGAGGGCTTATGAAAGAAAAGTTAAGTAAAAATAAGAGTATAAGGCCAGGTGACAAAGTATTTGATATTGTAAATACCCTGCTTCTGATATTCGTTTTCATCATCATTTTATATCCATTGTATTATATCGTTATTGCTTCCTTCAGTGATCCGGATCTGGTGCTTACCGGTAAGATATTTATGCTTCCCAGGGGATTTCAGCTGGAAAGCTATAAAAGGGTTTTCGGCAACGGTGAGATAATGGACGGCTATGTTCATACCATTATGTATGCTGTGGTGGGAACCTGCATTAATCTGGCGGTTACGCTGACGGCAGGGTATGCATTATCCAGGCCGGATCTGCGGGGCCGAAAAGGATTTACTCTGTTTTTTGTATTTACCATGTTTTTCGGAGGAGGTACTGTTCCCACTTATATGCTGGTGAGAAACCTCCATTTACTGAATACGTTTTGGGCTATGGTTATTCCGAATGCCATGAGCGTATGGAATCTGATTCTCTGCAGGAATTTTTTTGAGAGCAATATTCCCAAGGAGCTGCTGGAGGTTTCCCAGATTGACGGCTGCAGAAATGATTATTTCTTTTTCAAAATTGTCCTGCCCCTGTCTAAGGCCCTGATAGCGGTTATGGTGCTGTTTTATGCGGTTGGCCATTGGAATTCCTATATGCAGCCGCTGCTGTATCTGTCGGACAGGAGTAAATATCCGCTGCAGCTTGTTTTAAAAAATATTTTAATTTCCAGCCAGCCGGATGCTTCTCTTGCGGGTATGACGGATCGGGCTGAAATGTACAAGCAGACAGAAATGTTGAAATATGCGCTGGTGGTGGTATCCAGTGTCCCTATGATTGTCCTTTATCCTTTTGTACAGAAATATTTTGTACAGGGGGTTATGGTAGGCTCTGTAAAGGGCTGATATATAAATATATAATGAAACGGAGGATTACAGTATGAAAAGAAGAAGTGTGAAAAAGCTAATCTGTATTCTGCTTACAGGAAGCATGCTATTGGCCGGATGCGGAGCTTCGGATGCGGGCAGCACTAAAACGGAAGCGGTTCCCGCATCTGCAGAAGAAGGAATGGAGGCACAGAGTACTGCGGCAAAGGAAGGAACGGAAGACTCGGCTGAGACAAGCGGTGAAGGGCCTATCGTGGATGAAAAGGTTACTTATACACTTGCATGCCAGTTGTCCCCCAACTGGGGAAATCCTGCAGACGGGGAATTCTGGAAGAAGCTGGAAGAAGAAACAAATGTACATATCGAATGGATTACTTATCTGGAAACGGAAGCTGATGAAAAATTCAAGCTGCTGATAGCATCCGGCGATTATCCGGATGGTTTTATCGGTGCACTGGGCGGAACGGATAATGATATTGTTACCTATGGAAGCGAAGGAATTTATATTCCATTGAATGATTTAATCGATCAATACTGCCCTAATTTCAAACGCAGGGTAAGTGAAGAATATCCGGATCTTATGAAAATGATAACCTGTGCGGACGGTAATATTTATGGCATGCCTTCCGTACTGTATAATCCGGATATTTACAATAATACCTTTATTAATAAAAAATGGCTGGATGCAGTAGGCGCGGATGTTCCTGAGACTACGGAAGAATTCGAAGCAGTTCTGAAAAAGTTTAAAGAAGAGGATCCTAACGGAAACGGAGAAGCAGATGAAATTCCAATGACCTTTATGTTTTCTGACTGGGGAGCATCTGACCATGGCCCGTATTTCGGCGCTTTTGGTTATCCGTTATCTCCTGACTATATTATGATTGACAATAAGCAGGTAAAATATCTGGGCGCGGAGGAGAGCTTTAAAAAAGGCGCTGAATGGCTGGGAAAACTGTATGAGGAAGGTCTTGTAGACCGTGATATATTTACTCAGGATTCCAGCGGTATGTCGGCCAAGGTTTCACAGGGGAATGTCGGTGTGTTTTCTTCATGGGATGCTACTGACGCCGGGGATTACGCGGACGACTATGTGGCGCTTATGCCTCTGAAAGGGCCCGAAGGAGAACAGAACGCACTGGTAGAAGGGATTACCGGTTTTTATAAAGGAAGATTCATGATTACTGATAAAGCAAAAAATCCTGAGATACTGATGCAGTGGATCGATCGTTTTTATGAGAGTATGGAAACCGGCCTGAATGCGACCTATGGTATTGGGCCTGACAAAGATAAATCCTGGTACTATGCGGAAGATAACAGTATCATCTTTAAGAGCGATGCAGAACTGCCGGATGAATATATCCGTGGACAGCAGCAGCTTCCGTTCGCCCCGGCTATTCTCGGGACAGGTGTAGAGGACTTCCTGGGAAATCCTGCTAAAAATGATATAATCGCCCAAATGAAACAATATGCGGGTAAATTTGAAGATGGAACCTGGGAACGCTGGCCAAGCTGTTATATGACGGTGGATGAAAAAGAGGATATTGCCACAACGGAAACGGATCTGCAGGACTACTCGAAAAACCAGCTTGCTAAATGGATTGCCGGAGAGAGTGATGTAAATGCAGATTGGGATAATTACCTGAAAGAGCTGGAAAATGTGGGATTAAGTCATTATCTGGAAGTAAAGCAGCAGATTTTTGACCGTTATGATTCCGCAGAATAAAAACGGATGCAATGCTCTGTGAACCATCTTTATGTTCAGGTCGCGGGAATAAAGGAGAAAGTCATGGATACAGGATATGATACGGGTAAAAAACTGGAAGCCAATGCAGAGGCTGTATCGGCAGTGGTTCAGAGAGCGGCAGCTGTGGTGCCTTCAGCCAGGCAGGTCGCATGGAATTGTATGGAATTTTATGGATTTGTACATTTCGGATTATATACCTTCGATCCGTTAAGAGAAGGTAAGGCGGGACCGGAAATCTTCAATCCGGAAGAGTTTGATCCGTATCAGTGGGTCAGAGCATTTAAGGCAGCAGGTATGAAGGGCCTGCTGCTCACCTGTAAGCATCATGAAGGTTTTTGTCTCTGGCCCAGTGAGTATACGGATTTCAGTGTTAAAAACAGTCCGTGGAAAGAAGGAAAAGGAGATATAGTAAAGGAAGTCGCAGAGGCATGCCATGCAGAAGGAATGAAATTCGGCGTTTATCTGTCTCCCTGGGATATGCATGAGAAGACATATGGAACGCCGGACTATGACGTTTATTTTAAGAACCAGCTGACGGAACTTTGCAGTAATTATGGGGAATTATTCTGTGTATGGTTTGACGGCGCCTGCCGCTCAAAAGATAAGCTTCAGGACTATGATTGGGATGGTTATTATGATATAATCAGACAACTGCAGCCGGAAGCCTGTATCAGTATCTGCGGTCCGGATGTGAGATGGATTGGGAATGAAGCAGGCGTCAGCAGGGAAGAAGAGTGGAGCGTAGTTCCGAAGGTGATAATGACAACGGAACGAAATCCCGGATACTGGAGGCAGATTGATAAGGTACCAAATTCCACATGGACGGATATCGGCAGCCGGGAATTCATTCAGGATTATGATGAACTGATCTGGTATCCTGCGGAGGTAGACGTATCTATCCGGCCCAGTTGGGGATATGTGGATGGTGAGGCGGAAAAGCTGTATTCTCTTGATGAATTGATTCATATGTATGAGAAAGCCGTTGGAGGAAATGCCAACCTGCTTTTGAATGTACCTCCGAACAGGAATGGATTATTTGATGAAGAGGATGTAAAACGTCTGACCGAAATGGGAAATGAAATCAAACGGATCTTCAGTAAATCCCAGCTTGAGAATGCATCAGCATCAGATGCGGTGGGAAGGGATGCCGGCGCAGTACTAAATAAGAACAGAAAGCAGTTTTATGAAGCTGATTCCGATGAACTGCCGGTTATTTATGTTCATTTGCCGGAGGAAAAAGAAGTGAATCTGGTGATTGTCAAGGAAACAATAGAACTGGGGCAGCATATTGAAGAATTCTGTCTGGAGATTCCTGCGGACGGAGGGTGGAAAGAGGTTTACAGAGCCACAACAATAGGTTACCAGAGGTTTTGCCGTTTCCAACAGATACATACACAGCATCTGCGGTTCCGGGTATTAAAGACAAGAGGAAAGACTTCATTGACTGAAATTGGAATCTATTATGACGACAAAAACAGGAACCTTTGAGATCAGGGACAAATTTTATTTGAACGGGGAACCGTTCCAAATCATTTCAGGAGGGATCCACTATTTCCGGATCCTTCCTGAATACTGGGAGGACCGGCTGCAGAAGCTCAAAGAGCTGGGCTGCAATACAGTGGAAACGTACATTCCCTGGAACATGCATGAGCCGGTAAAAGGAAAATTTGATTTTTATGGGGAACACGTTCATGGAATGCTGGACGTGGTTTCCTTTGTCAGAACGGCACAAAGGCTGGGGCTGTGGGTAATACTGCGCCCTTCGCCTTATATTTGTGCGGAATGGGATTTCGGAGGCCTGCCTTTCTGGCTTATGGCCGGGGAAGAAATGGATCTGAGAACCAGCGACGAGCGGTATCTGCGCCATGTAAGGGACTATTATGACCGCCTGATGCCTCTGCTGGCGCCGCTTCAGATCGATCAGGGCGGACCGGTGCTCATGCTCCAGGTGGAAAATGAATACGGTTCTTTCGGTAATGATAAGAAATATCTGGAAAGTCTCAGGGACATGATGCGCGAGAGGGGAATCACGGTGCCGCTTTTCGCTTCGGACGGCCCGGATCACAACATGCTTGCCAATACAAAAACAGAAGGTATCTTTCCCACAGCCAATTTCGGCTCCGGAGCCTCAAAAGCATTTTCCATTCTGGAGGAATATACGGATGGCGGCCCATGCATGTGCACGGAATTCTGGATCGGATGGTTCGATGCCTGGCACGATGAGGTTCACCATGAGGGTGATACGGAAACTGCCGTGAAGGAACTGGAAAACATACTTGAATTGGGCAATGTAAACATTTATATGTTTGAAGGCGGCACCAATTTTGGTTTTATGAACGGATCAAATTACAGTGATCATCTGACGGCAGACGTCACCTCTTATGATTACGACGCACTGCTTACGGAAGACGGGCAGATTACGGATAAATACAGACGTTTCCAGAAAGTGATATCCCAATTCAGTAAAGAAGAACCGCTTATCCGTGAGAAAGAACCTTCCTCCGAAAGGGTCGCTTATGGTTCCTGTACCGTTGCCCAGAAGGTGGATTTATTCCATGCGCTGGATTGTCTGTCTGAACCGGTAAAAACGGTCAGCCCCAAATCAATGGAGCAGCTGGGGCAGGGCTATGGCTATATGCTGTATTCCTCCGTGCTTCATACGGAGAGGGAGCTGCAGAGTCTGCGGCTTTACAAAGCGGCGGATCGGGCGATTGCTTTCGCGGATGGGAAACGGGTTCTCACCGCGATGGACAGGGAACTGCTGGAACGCCATGAGATAGAACCATTGACTGCCGGAAATATCAGGCTGGATATTCTTATGGAAAATATGGGAAGAGTAAATTATGGCCCCATGATAAACTGGCAGCGCAAGGGTATTGACGGCTGTGTGATGATAAACGACCGCTTTGCCCAGCATGGCTGGCTGCAGTACAGCCTTCCTTTGGATAATCTGGATAAGCTTGATTATACAAGAGGATATGAAAAGGGAATGCCCGCCTTTTACCGGTTTGTTTTTACTGTGAAAAAAATCGGAGATACTTTTCTGGACTGCGAAGGCTGGGGAAAAGGCTGTGCTTTTGTTAATGGTTTTAGTCTGGGAAGATTCTGGGAAGTTGGCCCGCAGAAACGGCTGTATCTGCCGGGAGCGCTTCTGAAAGAAGGAGAGAACGAGATTATTCTGTTTGAAACAGAAGGAAAATGTAGGGAAAGTATTTCCCTTCAGGCGGAGCCGGATCTGGGTCGGAGACCCTAATGAAAATGGTTAAAATAATAAGAAAAGCATGGCCTGGACAGCCATGTTTTTTTTATGGAAAAAATACAGAATTTGTGATACACTAAAAAACGGCACATGGCGCTGTAAGCAGTCAAATACCCCGCCGTAAGCATCGGGACATTTGAACCTCGCGCTGTGGAATGAATAAACATAAAGGATATAAACATAAACGATATGAAAACAAGTACACTGCTTAAAAGATTTGTCCCCTATTACCGGAACTACATAGGAATCATGATAATGGATCTGTTCTGCGCCGCCCTCACAACGGTCTGCGAACTGGTACTGCCGCTGATACTGCGCTACATTACCAACATAGGCATGAATGATCTGGCATCCCTGACCGTACAAACCATCGTCATAATCGGCGGCGTATACTTTGTGCTCCGAATCATAGACGGAATGGCAAGCTTTTATATGGCATACACAGGCCATGTAATGGGAGCCTCCATAGAGACAGACATGCGGGAGGATGCCTTCGCACACCTGCAGAAACTGTCCGATAACTATTTCAACAACACCAAAGTCGGACAGATTATGTCCCGCATTACCAGCGATTTATTTGACGTCACAGAATTTGCCCACCACTGCCCCGAAGAATTCTTCATTGCATTCTTAAAAGCCGTGGTATCCTTTGTCATCCTTGCAGGAATCAACCCCTTACTGACTGTCATCATTTTTGTACTCATTCCCGTAATGGCCGTATCCTGCTCCTATTTCAACCTCCAGGTGAGAAAAGCCTTCAAACGCCAGAGAAACCACATCGGCGAACTGAATGCCAGAATTGAAGACAGCCTTCTGGGCAACAAGGTAGTCAGAGCCTTCGCCAACGAAGACGTGGAACTCGGAAAATTCAACAAGGACAATCAGGAATTCCTAAAAATAAAACGTGAAACCTATAAATATATGGCCGCCTTCCAGAACACCATCCGCATTTTCGACGGCCTCATGTACGTGGTAGTGATTGTAGCCGGCGGCATATTCATGATAAAAGGCCTGATTTCCCCCGCGGATCTCGTGGCATATACCATGTACGTAACCACCCTCCTGGCAACCATCCGCCGCATTATCGAATTCGCCGAACAATTCCAGCGCGGAATGACAGGAATCGAACGCTTCACCGAACTCATGGACGCAAACATAGATATCTTTGACGAAGAAGGAGCCGTACCCCTTCACAACGTAGAAGGAAAAATCACCTTTAAACACGTATCCTTTGAATACCCGGATGACCACACCCCCGTTCTTGCGGATATCGACCTCACCATTAAACCCGGAGAAAAAGTAGCCCTGGTTGGTCCCTCCGGAGGCGGAAAGACAACACTCTGCAACCTGCTCCCCCGTTTTTACGATCCCACCGAGGGTGAAATCCTCCTCGATGACCAGAACATCAAAAAAGTAACGCTCCAAAGCCTGAGAAGCAACGTAGGCGTAGTCCAGCAGGACGTTTACCTCTTCTCCGGCAGCGTCTACGAAAATATTGCATACGGCAAACCCGGCGCATCCAAAGAAGAAGTCATCAAAGCCGCCAAACTGGCAGGCGCCCATGATTTTATCCAGGAACTCAAAGACGGCTACGAAACCTACGTAGGAGAACGAGGAGTCAAACTGTCAGGCGGACAAAAACAAAGAATCAGCATCGCCCGCGTTTTCCTCAAATCCCCCAAAGTCCTCCTCCTTGACGAAGCCACCGCCGCCCTGGACAATGAAAGCGAACACCTGGTATCAGAATCCCTGGACAAACTGGCAGCCGGCAGAACCACCCTCACAATAGCCCACCGCCTGACCACAATCCACGGCGCCGACCGCATCCTTGTCCTCTCCGGAAGCCGCATCGTAGAAGAAGGAAACCACGAAACCCTAATGAAAAAGAAAGGAATCTACTACCAACTCTACACCTCAGCCAACATAGTAGATCACCCCTCCGCCGAATAGTCATATACATCCCTCCCTCCTACATTCTGCCAAAGAACTACCCGGCCCAAACAGTCTCTCCCTCGCGCCCTGCTATCTTCCCTGAGGAGCCCGGCGGTGTGTCTTGTGTCTCTTCAGGGTCAGACAAAAAAAGAGG
>OGYI01000372.1_pt1 | contig 57183 bp, 48 predicted proteins | sample 1576521 | NCBI WGS metagenome assembly OGYI01 (sample SAMEA3541484, study PRJEB24748) | human gut metagenome | biome: human gut; feature: human-associated habitat; material: faeces | place: China | collected 2012
GAGCGATAAGGGTTTCCTTGCTCGGCATAGCAGCCAGCTTCTTGACCTCGTCCTCACCGATGGCCTTACCTTCCAGGTAACCAGCCTTCAGGGTGAAGTTCTCGTGGGTCTTAGCAAAGTCAGCCAGGATCTTCGCCGGAGCGACAACGTCGTCGGTGGTGGAGATTGCCAGAGCGGTGGTACCGTGCAGGCACGCATCCAGCTCGTCAAAACCCAGTTCCTTAGCTGCAAAGCGGATCAGAGTGTTCTTGATGACAGCATACTCAACGCCAGCTTCACGGAGCTGCTTGCGGAGCTTGGTATCATCCTCTACGTTGATGCCCTTGTAGTCGACCAGTACACCTGCCGGAGAATTCTTAATCTTCTCTACCAGGGAAGCGACCAGAGCCTTCTTCTCTTCCAGAATCTTTGCGTTCGGCATCATTTTCACCTCCTGTAAAATAAAAATACCCTCCCGGTGCAAAGACACAGGGAGGGTACACAGAAAACATAATCAAATATGATAATAAACATGTCTGTGTTGACCTCGGCGGGCGGCGAACAAATCGCCATTTAAGCCTTGCGGCGCCAGCTGTCTTTGACCAAGCTCATTTAGTATAACGCATATAGAGCGGGTTGTCAACACTTTTTTCAAAAAAACTAAAAATTAAAAATCAGTCGTTGATCGGACCGTCATTCCGCTCATCAATATTCACGTACTCGATATTCTTCGCAACAGGCTTATACGCCGGACGGATGATCTTACCGCCGGTGGTAACTTCCTCAAGTCGGTGTGCCATCCAGCCGACGATACGCGCGGTAGCGAACAGCGGCGTATACAGCGACTTGGGCAGTCCGAGCATTTTGTAAACAAAGCCGGAGTACATATCAACGTTTGCGCACATCGGCTTGTCGCTGCCCTTGATTTCGGCAAAGACACCCGGCGTCAGCTTTTCTACCAGCTCGATCAGGTCCATCTCGTCCGAATAGCCGGTCTTTTCCGCCAGCGGACGAGCAGCCTTTTTCAGTGCAACGGCACGCGGGTCACTCAAGGTGTAAATTGCATGACCCATGCCGTAGATCAGGCCGGAGCCGTCGCCTGCTTCCTTATTCAGAATCTTGCGCAGATAATTGCCGACCTCGGTCTCGTCCTTCCAGTTGTGGATATTCTCCTTCATCTCCTCAAACTGCTTGACGACGCGCAGGTTTGCACCGCCGTGGCGCGGGCCCTTCAGCGAGGAAACCGCAGCCGCGATCGCCGAATAGGTATCCGTACCGGACGAAGAAGTAACACGCACGGTAAAAGACGAGTTGTTACCGCCGCCATGCTCGGCGTGCAGGATCAGACAGCGGTCGAGCAGCTTAGCCTCGTCATCGTTGAATTCGCCGGTCGGACGGATGAGGTGCAGAATATTCTCTGCAGTCGAACGGTTCGGATCCGGCACATGCAGGAACATGGAATCATTATCAAAGTAGCGGCGTTTTGCCTGATACGCATGCGAAATGATAACCGGGAACTTGGCCATCAGGCTGATGCCCTGACGCATAATGTTCTCGACCGTGGTTTCATCCGGGTTCGCATCATAGGAATACAGTGCCAGCGTTGCGCTTGCCAGCTTGTTCATGATGTCGCGGCTCGGCGCACGCATGATCATATCCTCGGTGAAGTTGTCCGGCAGGGCACGCTCCAGACCGATGGTGTGCTGAAATTCCGCCAGCTGGCGGCGGCTCGGCAGCTTGCCGCACATAAGCAGATAACCGATCTCCTCAAAGCCGAAGCGGTTTTCCTGCTCCAGACCGTGAATCAGATCGTATACATTATATCCGCGGTAGGTCAGGCGGCCTTCGATCGGCTCGCGCTCGCCCTCGTTCAGAATATAGCCGTGTACGTTGCCTAGATGAGAAGCACCGACCAGAACACCGGTACCGTCTGCGTTACGCAAGCCGCGCTTGATGCGGTAGCGCGTAAACAGATCAGGTGGGAGCTGGTTGTGCATACAAAAGCTCTCACTCAGTTCATGCAAAAGTTCTTCCTTTACATAATCAGGCTGAATCGTCATCCCGCCTTCTCCTTTCCGTCCCAATAAATCAGATAATGAATATATTGTACCGCAATCCTGCAAAAATGTCAATCAACGACACTTGTATAAACCGACAAAAACCGCTTTTTCGCAGGTTTTCCGCTTGTTCATCCTGATATCACGCAAGATTTTTATTTGCAGCGTGCAAAGATTTTATCAATTTGAAGCGAAAAAGTCGCCTGCAGTGTTGCCTTAGCACCGGTTGACCGGTACACGCGTGCTGCGTCAGCAAGATGCTCTGCCAGTGCGAAAACACGCAAAAAGTCCTCTATCCACACACGAACAGAGGACTTTCTCTATCAAATAGTCAGGATTTGCGATTTAATTGCGGCTCCACTGCGTGCCCTGACGGGTATCCTTAATGGTAACGCCCATATCAGCCAGCACACCGCGGATACGGTCTGCCTCAGCGAAGTTCTTCTCCTTCTTAGCTGCGGCGCGCTGTGCGATCAGCTCCTCGATCTTCTCCGCGTCCGGATCAACCGCATCGTCACGGTTCTGCACCAGATTGAGCACACCGGTCAGCTCCATGAACAGGTCATGCGCTGCGGTCAGGAATGCCTTAGTTGCGTCCTGATGCGAGCCGTTGTACGCGTTGATCTCGCGGGTCAGCTCGAAGATGGCGGACAGTGCGTCTGCGGTGTTCAGGTCGTCGTCCATTGCATCGATGAACTTCTGCTTGTAGCCCTTCAGAGCCTCCAGCTTCTCGGTCTCCTCGGCGGTCATGGTGTCGCCGGATGCCTTCTCGATGCGGAACTCCATATTATTGCGAGCCTCGTACAGACGGGCAAGGGAGGCCTTGTTCATCTCAAGCGACTCAGCGGAGTAGTTAAGCGGAGTGCGGTAGTGCGCGCTCAGCATGAACATGCGGATGGTCTCATAGCCGAACTGCTTTGCTGCGTCGCGGACCATGAAGAAGTTGCCCTTGGACTTGGACATTTTCTCATTGTCAATGGTCAGGAAGCCGTTGTGCAGCCAGTAATGCGCGAAGGTGCAGCCGTTTGCACACTCGGACTGTGCGATCTCGTTCTCGTGATGCGGGAAAATCAGATCCAGACCGCCGGAATGGATGTCGATGGTCTTGCCGAGGTACTTGTTCGCCATAGCCGAGCACTCAATGTGCCAGCCCGGACGGCCCTTGCTGCCCCACGGCGTATCCCAAGCCGGCTCACCCGGCTTTGCAGCCTTCCAGACCGCGAAGTCCATCGGATCTTCCTTTACCTCGCCGACCGAGATGCGGGCACCGGCCTGCAGCTCCTCCATCGGCTGGTGGCACAGCTTGCCATACTCGGGGAAGGACTTGGTGCGGAAGTATACGTCGCCGTTCTCAGCAACGTAAGCGTGACCGTTCTCGATCAGGCGCTCAACAATATCAATAATAGCGTCCATGGTCTCGGTCGCACGCGGGTGCACGGTCGCCTTCTTGACGCCCAGACCCTGTGCATCAACGAAATATTCCTTAATATAACGCTCAGCGATGGTGTTGAAGTCCACGCCTTCCTCGTTCGCCTTGTTGATTACCTTGTCGTCAATGTCGGTGAAGTTCTGAACGAACTCAACCTTGTAGCCGCGGTACTCGAAGTAACGGCGCAGCAGATCGAAAATGATGAACGGACGTGCGTTGCCGACATGGAAATAGTTGTATACCGTCGGACCGCAGGAATACATCTTTACCTCGCCCGGCGTGATCGGAACGAATTCCTCCTTCTGACGGGTCAGCGTGTTGTAGAGTTTCATGATTTTTATCTCCTTTTGATGGTTTTCAGGAAAGCTATGCGGAGTTTCGGGAATAAAAAAGCCTCCCAGGGGATATTCTTCCCTCGGGAGGCGTACAAACGCGGTTCCACTCCGATTTTTCGCTCGTGCAGTGCGGTAACGGGCACTTCCCGCAAGGCGTTTGACCCTGTTGCTCGGCAGGCGCACTTCACCGTTTCCCGCGCAAAGCCCTTTCAGCCGAGGAGCCTCTCTCTTTCGCGCAAGGCGAGCCGGTTACTTTTCCTGCGTCATCGCATAAATAACGATTATAATGGTTCTATTATAACCATTTTGTGAGGAGAAGTCAAGCCGACCGGTGCAGAAGGCGTTTTGACCTGTTCACCTATATAGACAAAGTTCGACAATTCATGCTATAATGAACTCGTGGAATGCTTGTCATTCCACAGGACGCTGTTGCAACGGCGGTCAGCCCTTCTCCCTCCCCACAGTCTGTGGGTGAAAGGAGGTGAGCGCAGATGAAGAGGAAAGCACTCCAGCTTTTTATTTGTGCGGTCATCGTACTGTACATCTTCTTTATAAAAGCGCGATGACCGTCCGGCGGCCACCGAACGGTCATCAAAAAAGTTGACCAAGTAAAGGGCTGACTGCTAAAACAGCGTCCTTTTTGTACCTTTATTATACGCGCCTGATCGCTCATTTGTCAAGGCATACTCGTCTTACACATGATGAAACGCAGTCAGAAAATCATACGCATCGAGCAGGTTGCCGATATGGAAATCCATAACCTGTGCATCCACCGGTGAGCACCGGCAGTAATCCTTGAGGTTTTCCGGTGCGGTAAGGCCGTGCGCGGTCAGCCGCTCTATGCTTTTCTCACCCGGTGCCGGATTGGAGTCCATATTGCACAGCGCCGCCAGCTCACCGCACATTTTGGCGAGCAGCTGTTCACAGCCGCGCAGATAAGCCGCCTCCTGCCGTCGGGCCGCCACGCGGACTGCATGCTGCCACAGCGCTACCGGCTGCTTCTCGAAAATACGCAGCTCGGACGCAAGCGAGGTCATTTTCTCGGTCAGCGGCGTCAGATCCGGATAACGATGCTCGAGCACGCGCGACTGCAGCAGCGGCAGAAACATTTTCTGAATCTCGTTCATCATATTGATGATCTTCTGACGGTTGTTATACGGCCGGATTACCACATTGACGAGCAGCGCCACGACCAGACCGACCAGTGTATCGGTAAATCGGTGGAAGCCGTACACGATTGAATCTCCGCCGGTATACAGGCACACATCCGCAAACACAATGCTCGCCAGCGGAATCGCAAAATTCAGCTTGAGACCGATACACAGCGAAATCACACACAGCACGCCGAGCGCCATCCACACGAAAAACGTTGGATTGGGCAGCACGGTAACAAACACACATGCGATCAGATAGCCGAGAAATGTACCCGCTATCTGATTAAGGCTCTCCTTGAGTGAATCCACCCAGGTACGGCTCATCACCGAGATCGCACCAATAGCTGCAAAAATAGGCAGGCTGGAACCCAGCACCATCGCCAGTGCAAGCGCCAGACCGACCGATATCGCAGTCTTGATGGCACGCTGACCTACCCGAAACCGTTTGATAAACTGCAACGTCCTATCCCCTTTACCCCTGAATACCGTATGTTTTTAAGTGTACCACATTCTATCGGTAAAAGCCAACACAATCCTGTCACACAAAGAAAAAAGGCCTCCCGGCCATCTGTTCCGGGAAGCCTTTATAAATTCGGTTTGATTACCGCTTACTTAGCAGTGCGCTCTGCCTTGCGAGCCTTAGAGAAAGAACGACCGTTATCCAGCTCCATCATGCGTGCGCTTACCAGACCATTAAAGAAACCCTTCATCATGATATATACAACTCCTTAAAAGTTAATGACTAAATTACGTTTTTGTGTTTGGATCATTTCCTGATCACAGGTATTATAATACACGATAACCGCCTCTGTTACAAGAGCTATATTTTATGAACCTTCACCAATCAAATCACCATCTTTTTGTGCATATTTAACAGTGTCCGTTTGCGAAGTGTACAAACTAAACCATTTCAGCTTGTACGTTTTACATAACAAAGCTGGCAAATCCTCCAAATCGAGCATCCTCCCCTCGAATTTCCCGGCTTTTTTGCGAGCAGAATCTGCGTATCACCTTGACTTTTACGGCATTTCCCTATACTATTTATATGATAAAATTTATTTGCTATAATATAGATATAGAGCAACCCCAAACAGAGCCTGACCCGCTCGGTTTGGGGCTGCTACCTGTTTGGGGAGAGTGATGAGGATTGAATCAAAATCTGGTCGATCTGCAAAACCTGAAAAAAGAATTTGACGGAACGCCTGTGCTGCGCGGCATTTCGCTGTCCATCAAGCGCCGCGAGTTCGTGACCCTGCTCGGTCCGTCCGGCTGCGGCAAAACGACCACACTGCGCATCATCGGCGGCTTTGAGCAACCGGATTCCGGCGATGTATTCTTCGACGGCAAGCGCCTGAACGATGTTCCGCCGTATCAGCGCGAGATCAACACCGTATTCCAGCGTTATGCGCTGTTCCCGCACCTGAATGTTGCGGAGAATATTGCATTCGGTCTGCACATCAAAAAGCTGGACCGCGCAGACATCAAGCGCAAAACCGCAGAAATGCTCGAGCTAGTTGGTCTGCGCGGCTTTGAAAACCGCGATGTGACCAGTCTTTCCGGCGGTCAGCAGCAGCGTGTTGCCATCGCGCGTGCGCTGGTGTGCGAGCCGCGTGTGCTGCTGCTCGACGAGCCGCTCGGCGCCCTCGACCTCAAGCTGCGCAAGGACATGCAGATCGAACTCAAGCGCATTCAGCAGCGTACCGGCATCACCTTTATCTACGTCACCCACGACCAGGAAGAGGCGCTCACCATGAGCGACCGCGTGGTTGTCATGAACCACGGCGTTATCCAGCAGGTCGGCAGCCCGACCGATATCTACAACGAGCCGGTCAACGCCTTTGTCGCGGATTTCATCGGCGAATCCAATATCATTGACGGCGTGATGCTCGAGGACTGCAAGGTCGAGTTCTGCGGCCGCACCTTCGAGTGCGTGGACAAGGGCTTCGAGAAGAATGCGCCGGTCGATGTCGTTATCCGTCCGGAGGATCTTAAAATCGTTTACGCCGGTGACGGTCTGCTGCAGGGCGTTGTTGAGTCCATCGTATTCAAGGGCGTGCACTACGAGATGATGGTTCGCACCCAGTTCTTCACCTTCATGGTGCATTCCACCATGGCGGAGGCGGTCGGCAAGACGGTCGGTCTGTCCGTCATTCCGTTTGACATCCACATCATGCACAAGAGTGAGGAGGCGCAAGCGTGAAAAAGTCCTTTGCCTATCCCTACGGCGTATGGCTCGCCGTATTTATCCTTGCACCGATTCTGATGGTCGTGGTCTACGCGTTCCACAATGCGGACGGCGGCTTTACGCTGCATAATTTTAGCTATCTGCCCGGCTTCCTGCCGATTTTCGGACGGTCGTTCTGGCTGGCGTTTCTCTCTACCGTGGTGTGCCTTGCGCTCGGCTACCCGATGGCGTACCTCATGAGCCGCCTGTCCGCCAGCAAACAGAGCCTTTGCATGATGCTGATTATGCTGCCGATGTGGATCAACTTCCTGCTCCGCACCTACGCATGGATGTCCATTCTGGAGAACAACGGCTTTATCAACCAGTTTTTCCGCTCCATCGGGCTTATCTCGTTCCTGCAGAGCCATTTCGGCTATTCGCTGGATTATATCCCGCTCATCAACACGCAGGGCGCGATCGTGCTCGGCATGGTGTACAACTTTCTGCCGTTCATGGTGCTGCCGATCTACACCGTTCTCATCAAGCTCGACCGCAAGCTGGTCGAGGCCGCGCAGGACCTCGGCGCGCCGACGCACCTTGTATTCCGCCGTGTGATCTTCCCGCTGAGCATTCCCGGCGTTATCACAGGCATCACGATGGTGTTCGTGCCGTCCGTGTCCACGTTCGTTATCTCGCAGATGCTCGGCAGCGGCAAAAACCTGCTCGTCGGCGACCTGATCGACCTTCAGTTCATGGGCGGTGCGTACAACCCGCATCTCGGCTCGGCTATCGCGCTCGTGATGATCATCCTCATCTTCATCTGCATGTGGATCATGAACAAGTTCGATGACGGCTCCTCCGAGGAAGGAGGTCTGCTGCTGTGAAAAAGTTTTTCAAGAACTTCTATCTGCTTCTGATTTTCCTCTTTCTGTACGCGCCTATCGTTGTACTGATGATCTTTTCGTTCAACGATTCCAAGTCGCGCCGCCTGTGGAACGGCTTTACCACCCGCTGGTATATCGAGCTGTTCCGCGATGCGGATATTCTCCATTCACTGTATGTCACGCTGCTCGTAGCTGTTGCCGCTGCCGCGATTGCAACAGTGCTCGGCACGATTGCCGCCATCGGCATCCACAACATGGGCCGCAGAGCCAAGGCGGCTTACCTGACGGTCAACAACATCCCGATGTCCTCGTCGGATACCATCATGGGCGTGACGTTCATGCTGCTGTTTGCCGCCATCGGTCTGGACAAGGGCTACCTGACCCTTATCCTCGCGCACGTTACGTTCTGCACGCCGTATGTCGTGCTCAATGTCATGCCCAAGCTGCGCCAGCTGGATAAAAACGCCTATGAGGCCGCGCTCGACCTCGGCGCAACGCCGCATCAGGCGCTCCACAAGGTCATCCTGCCGGAGATTATGCCGGGCATCGTCACGGGCGCTATCATGGCATTCACTATGTCAATCGACGATTTTGTGGTGTCCTACTTTACCGCCGGCACGACCAGTCAGCCGCTGTCGGTCGTGATCTACTCCATGACGCGCCACCGCATGACACCAAAGATCAACGCCATCTCGACCATTCTGTTTCTGATCGTGCTGGTGCTGCTCATCGTCATCAATATGCGCCAGTCCCGCGACGAGAAGCGCCGCGAAGCCGCCCGCCGGAAAGGAGCGATGCAGCCGTGAAAAAACGCATGCTTTCCCTGCTGCTGTGCGGCGCAATGTGCGCCGGGCTGCTCTCCGGCTGCGGCAATGCGTCCTCGGCAGAGGTGCTCAACGTATACAACTGGGGTGAGTACATCGACACCGACCTCATCGACCAGTTCGAGGAGGAAACCGGCATCAAGGTTATCTACAACACCTTCGATTCCAACGAAAATCTGTATTCGCGTATCCAGACCACGAGCTACGACGTCATTATTCCGTCCGACTACGCGATTTCGCGCTTTATCGACGAGGATATGCTCCAGCCGCTCAACTATGATCATATTCCGAATATGAAGCTGATTGACGAGAAATACACGCATCTGGACTTCGATCCGGAGCAGAAGTATTCCGTGCCCTATACCTGGGGCGTGGTCGGCATCGTGTACAACACCAGGTACGTTGATAAAGCGGATATCGGCTCGTGGGATTTGCTGTGGAATCCCAAATACACCAACCGCACCGCGATGTTCAACAACTCGCGCGACGCGCTCGGCATCGCGCTGATGTACCTCGGCTATTCGCTCAACACCACCGACAAGGACGAGCTGCGCGAGGCGGCTGATCTTATCATCGCCGGAAAACCGGTATATCAGGGCATCTGGATGGACCAGATTCTCGAAAAGCTGCCGAGTGAGGAAATTGTGGCTGCACCGTACTATAACGGCGATGCCGTCACCATGATCGACGAAAATCCCGACCTCGCATTCTACGTTCCGAAGGAGGGTACCAACCTGTTTGTCGATGCCATGTGCATCCCGAAGAACGCGAAGAACGTTTCGGGCGCGGAGAAGTTCATCAACTTCATGTGCTCGACCGAGGCGGCGATGGCAAACTGGGAGTACATCGGCTATTCCAGTCCGCAGACCGAGGTCTATAACGAACTGGACGAGGAAATCACGAGCGACCCGCTGTATTTCCCGGATATTACGCAGTATCCGACCGAGGCCTATACCAACCTGCCGACGGAAATCAACCAATACTATAATGATTTGTGGGTTGATATCTTAACGTGATCGGATATGCACCAACGCAACGTGCAGGGCGAGGTGACCTCACCCCGCCCTACAAATATCACACTCAGCTAACCCAAAGAAAAAGAACGTATCCAATGAACAGCGCTGATAACGAAGCAATTCAAAATTAGCGCACAAGGGCCGTAAAGATACGAATCCCCTGCTGAGAATATTTCTCGGCAGGGGATTTTTCGTACATTACCTATTTGAGCAATCTCCGCTATCATAGAATCACAAAATAAAGCGGAGGTTGTTACAATGGGAAAATTCATAACGGACGAACACACAGGACTTACGAACTGGTCGTAGATTATTATCTGGTTGCCGGTGATGAAGAACCGGAGCTGGAACCAATCGGCATCTACGGTCAGCGCCATCGGCGCTATCTTCGTCAGAACAAACACTGCTTGTATCAGTATCTGTTCTTGACCGTTAAGCTGGACGCGCATTTGCGTGAAATTGACCATGCCGCCAACGAGATGTTCGCTCAGCTTACCAAACAGATGACGGCAGCCGAAGGTGTCACCGAAGCACTCAAAGCAGTCGGCCGGATGGAATGGGTACGCCGCACGAACAGCATCCGAAGCCGCGTCAGAGAAATCGTCAATTCGGAACGGATTTACAACTGAGTAGAACCCGGAGTTCAGGCTGCCGTTTGCGGCCTGAACTCCGGGTTCGCTTTAGGGCAAAATCGTGCAGGATCGGTCTAACAAGCAACGGATTTGCCCCAGCAAATCCAACCCGCAGGGAAATCCCTGTGCCCCTTATTTTATCATTTACCTGTGTGCAATCTCCACAGGAAAGTCATAATCCGCGCTCTGATGCAGCTTGCGTTCATACCGCTGACAACACACAGTCGCTCAGAGGACAGCGTCTTCGCGGTAAACATCAGCAGACACATCGACAAAAGCGGAGCTGTGATGGCCTGAAGATGCCGTATCCTCCGTGAGGATACTATACCTGCAGTCACTCCTACCACGCCGTTCGCCGCGTTGTAAACCTGCCGTTTGCAATTTTACTCGAACCATTGTTGTCCAGCACATGCAGCAGACGAACGTTTTTGTCGGTAACACTCTAACCGATAGTAAGCGTGAATCAGTATTCTCGGGTACAACTGCACTGGTCGGCGTGATCTTATTGCCTTTGCCGCCAATTACTATCGCTGCAACATATCTCAGAGGTTCCGTGTTCATTCGTCGGCGTTACATTTGCATTTTTGTTTGTAGAAAGCCGTGTTTTCTCGTCTTTACTCCATGCGGAGCGGCTGGAGCGCCTCATTCATGCGCTGAATATTCTGCACAACGCTATCCTTGCGGCGAACAGCAAGGCTGACATACAGCGAATCGATCAGCGAGAACTGTGCAACACGCGGCGAAACGAAAAGCTGTTCCGGAGAATACAGTTCCAGGCAGATATCACACACCTGCTTAAGTGGCGTATCCGGGTAACCGGTGATGCCGATGGTCTGCGCGCCGTGCTCTTTCGCCGTACGGACGGCGGAAACGATCTCACATGTCTTGCCGGTGTGCGAGATAGCGATCACGACGGTATTCGGCATACACAGGCTCGCTTGAATCTGCATCAGATGCGAGTCGGTCAGCGACACCGCACGGAAGCCGATGCGCATCAGACGGATGTAGAAGTCCTCTGCGATGGTGCCGGATGCGCCGACACCGAGAACGAGGATATTTTCGGCGCGACTGAGCACATCGACCGCCTGCTCGATCTTCTGGAAGTCAAGCAGCTGGAGCGCACGCTCGAGCGTGTCGATGTTGCGGCCAAACACGCTCTCGGAAATGGTCTGAATACTGTCGGTTTCAGACAAATCTTCGAATATTGTTCGAACTGATTTGGGCGAATACTTCGCGAGCAGCAGCTTCATCTCGCTGAACCCGGTGCAGCCGAGGATCTTGCAAAATCGAATAATACTTGATTCTGCGATGCCCAGCTCGGCGGCCATCTGCTGAATGCTAATCGAGGTAATATGTACCGGATCGGCTATGATATGGTCGGCAATCCGCTTTCCAACCTTGGAAAAAGTCGCATATTGCGACTGGATTGCAGCATAAACGTTTTTATCCATACGCTCACCTTTTATCTGTGTCATATTATGTTTTCATTGTAACACAATTCTTCCAGTTTGTGAAGAATGTACAAAAATGAACATTATTCTTTTCACAAGATGAATTATTGAATTTTATTTCACGCGGTGCTATACTTGATTACAGTCAATGGATTGGAGTTCCATTGGAAGGGTAAAAGCTGAAGCAAGAGATTACGTCCGGACAACTTCTCAAACTGCGGTTCCCCGAAAAAGCACGTTCAGTGCTCGATAAAGGGCCGCGTAGCTCCAACTGGCAAAAAAGAAAAATAAAAAAGGACTGAGCAAAACCATGGGCAAATCCAGCAACCCGACTTTCGCGGGTGATAAGGAATTTGAGAAGATCCACCTCAAAGAAAAGTTTTCCTACGGCCTCGGCGACGTTGCCTGTAACGTTGTCTACGCCCTGACAACCTCGCTGCTGATTTACTTCTACACCAACGTAGTCGGCATCTCCGCAGCAATGATCGGTACCATCATGCTGTTCTCGCGTTTCTTCGATGGTATTTCCGACGTACTGATCGGTCACCTGGTTGACCGCACGCATTCCAAGCACGGCAAGTCCCGTGCATGGATTCTCTGGATGATGATTCCGTACGGCATCGCAGCAATCCTGCTGTTCACCGTTCCGCCTGCTACGCCGATCGTAAAGGGCATTTACGTTTTCATTACTTATAACTTCTGCACCACCGTTGTTTACACCGCACTGAACCTCCCGTATGCAACGCTGGCAACTCTGATGACCCGCGACACCGACCAGCGCGCCGTTGTCAACCTGTTCCGTACCGGCATGTCCGCCCTCGGCAACATGGTCATCACCGCAGTAACCTTCCCGCTGGTTACCCGTCTGGGTGACACCCAGCAGGCATGGATTGAGGTTTCCATCCTCTACGCCATCGTTTCCATCATCATGCTGTTCATCTGCTTCAAGAACTGTCATGAGCGCGTCAAGGAAGAGACCAAGACCAAGGACGGCAAGAACGTTCCGCTCTGGATGGGCATCAAGCTCTGCGTCACCAACAAGTACTTCATCATGTTCTTCATGCTCGCTGTGTTCCTGTCCTTCTATGAGGCAGTTACCGGCACCTGCAATGCATACTACGCACAGTACATTCTCGGCAACCGCGACCTGCTCGGCGCACTCGCATCGTTCGAGTCCATTCCGCAGATCGTTACCGTTCTTGTTCTGTCTCCGTTCATCGCAAAGTTCGGCAAGCGCAACGTAGCGCTGATCGGTGCGATCGTCGCCGTTATCGGCACGGTCTCCCTGTTCATCAACCCGAGCGCCCTCAATCTTGCACTGTTTGCCTGCGTCATGCGCGGCATCGGCAAGGGCTGCTTCCGCGGCGTCAAGTACTCCATGCTCGCTGACGTTATCGAGTACGGCGCATGGAAGAGCGGCATCCGTGTACAGGGCCTGATGGTATCTGCTACCACCGCCGGCCAGAAGTTCGGCTCCGGCATGACCAGCGCAATCTTCGGCGCTCTGATGAGCCTCGTAGGTTTCGCCGGCACCGTGACGATCAACGCAGCACAGTCTCAGATGCTGATCGGTATCTACATCATCGGCAACATCATTGCCTGGGGCGGCATCGGCGTTCTGCTGATCTTCTACAAGCTCGATAAGATCTATCCGCGCATTATTACCGAGATGAAGCAGCGCGAGGCTGCTGAGGCAGAAAAGGCCGCTGCAAACGCATAACTCAGACATACTCTGACACTCACTAATCATCTTTTTCTTCCCTTATATGGCAACAGCCGGCGGAGTCATGTATTCTGCCGGCTGCCCCTTATTACGCATGGCCCTATCCCGGCGCATAACAAACTTGAAAGGCGTGTAACAAACAAATGGAAACTATGTCCTATGAAAACCGTATCGCCCTCGGCAATCTGGTACCGACGATCGGTCAGTTCAAGGTAATGGATAAAATTCCGCAGTACCAGCAGTGCGAGGTGCACAATCTGGTCGAGGCACCGGCTGAGGTGCCCGAGGTGCTGCGTCATGTCGTGTTCAACATCGAACGTGGTCAGACGCTGCACGAAACCATCGACTTCCTCAACATGTGTCCGGACTTCAAGAACATGGACATCATCTACGCGAACGAGCTCGATGACGGCGCGGTCCGCTCGGGCAACTGCAACGTGGCGTATGAGATCGCCAAATCCATCGGTATGAACTATGCCTATGGTCTGGAGTTCATCGAGCTGGTCAACCCGAACGACAACAAGGGTTTCCACGGCAACGCCCTGTTCTCGCGCTGGCCGATCCGCTGGGCGAAGGTCGTTCACATGCCCGAGCAGTACAACTGGTACTATGACCGTCAGAAGCGCATCGGCGCGCGCGTTGCCATTGTCTGCTCGCTCGACATCGGCGGCCGGGAAGTCGGCGCGGTCAGCGTCCATCTGGAGAACCGCGCGGACAGCGAGGGCCGCGAAGCCCAGATGGCAGTCGTGTATGATGAGATCAAAAAGTCGTTCGCGCCGGACACGCCGGTCATGATCGGCGGCGACCTGAACACCAATACGTTTGACGGCAACGACATCCCGGGCTTCACCAAGCTGTTCAACGACCCGGAGCGCCTTGCCAAGCACATGGCGGCGGTCGAAAAGTACGAGCGCGTCCTGCCGCAGGCAGAGGAGAACGGCTTCTCCTACCGCGAGTTCAGCAGCACCGAAGGCACGCGCCGCAAGCCGATGCCGGGCGGCAAGAGCATGCTGCTCAAGCTGGACTGGCTGATGGCGCGCGGCATGGAATGCGTCGACCACGGCACGGTCTCGACTGAGACGAAGGACTGCACCTGGGCCGAGCCGGGCAGCGCACTGGCGAAGTTCACAGGTCCCGAGCTGTCCGACCACAACGCCTGCTGGGCAGACTGTCGATTCGCAAAGTAACTACTAAAATCTATTGTAGAAAGCTGCACACGCTGCATACATATTGACAGCGTGTGCACTTTTTATCGAGTGAGGAGAACCTACATCAAATGAGTGGAATGATACAATACCTGCGCGAACTTCATTTCGCCTCGGTCGTAGTGCGGCTCGCCCTTGCGATGCTGCTCGGCGGCTGCATCGGTCTGGAGCGCGGACGCAAGCGCCGTCCGGCCGGTTTCCGCACCTATATGCTTGTCTGTCTCGGCGCGGCGCTGACCGTGCTGCTCAGCCTGTATGAATTTACCATGGTGACAGGGCCGTGGTCGGATATTTGCGCAGAGATCGGCATAAAAACCGACGTTTCGCGTTTCGGCGCACAGGTCATCAACGGCATCGGCTTTCTGGGCGCAGGAACCATTCTCGTTACCGGCCGCCAGCAGGTCAAGGGCCTGACCACTGCCGCTGGTCTGTGGGCGTCGGCATGCACCGGCCTTGCGGTCGGCGCAGGATTTTACGAGTGCGTGCTCATCGCATTCACGATGATATTTCTCAGCATCCGCCTGTTCCCAATTGTGGATGCGTACATACAGGAGAACGCGCGTGACATCAATCTGTACATGGAGTTCTATTCGCTCGGGGACATCAGCACCATCATCAATCAGCTGAAATCGCAGAACGTGCAGATCTACGACATCGATATCGAGCGGAACAAAAGTGGCGAGGCGCTGCACCCAAGTGCGATCTTCTCGATCCGCCTCAATGAAAAAATACCGCACACGCAGCTTCTCTCCGATCTGGCGGAGTTGGACTGCTTTTGCGTGATCGAAGAGCTGTAAGGAGTGGACTGCTATGTTATCTGTTTTTGACGGCCTGCGCGACGTGACGACGCTTTCCGTGTTCGTGCGTCTGGCCTGCGCGCTCATCTGCGGCGGCATTATCGGTATCGAGCGCTCGTACAAGCGCCGCCCGGCCGGCTTCCGCACGCACATCCTCATCTGCATCGGCGCGGCCATCACCACGCTGACGAGTCAGTATCTGTATCTGAATATGCACTATTTTACAGATATGGCGCGCCTCGGTGCACAAGTTGTTGCGGGTATTGGCTTCATCGGTGCGGGCACCATCATCGTTACCAAGCGGCAGCGCGTCAAGGGTCTGACCACGGCGGCTGGTCTCTGGACCTCGGCCATCATCGGCCTCACCTTTGGCGGCGGCTTCTACGAGGGCGGCATTCTCGCGACCGTGTTCATCATGCTCGCCGAGCTTGTGTTCTCGCGTATCGAGTACCGCGTGCTCGAAAATGTGCCGGAGATCAATCTGTATATGGAATACGAGGACAAGCACTGTCTGGATGACGTGCTTCAGCTCTACCGCAGCTGCAATATTAAAGTGCTGAACATCCAGATTACGCGCTCGGCAGAAAACGGTGAGCATAACGCCTGCGCTATCTTTTCGCTGCGCCTGCCGCGCAGCTGCGGCATAGAAAAGCTACTGACACTTGTCGGCAGGCGCGAGGGAATTGTGTCGGTGGAAGAGCTGTAAACCACACCGAATTTCCAAAAAAACAGAAAACCAAAGCAGTGATGCGCCTCGTATTTGGAGGCTGCATTGCTGCTTTCTTTCGTTTTTACCCGATGTGCCGTCGCGCAAAATGAAGAAAAATATCGAGTCGCTGCAAAAAGACAGTAAGGGTCACAGGAAAATTCCCTGCAGGGCTGGATTTGAACAATCAAATCCGTTGCTTGTTACGACATCTTCTAAGCAAAAAACGCAATATTGGCACCATCAAAACAAACCGGAGCGCACAGCTGAATTTCAGGCTGTACGCTCCGGTTTTTGCTGCTTAGATTGGCGTTCATAAAAATTTCTAAAAAGTTTTTGTCAGTTTTTGAGGGCAAAGGTTGCAGTTGATTAGCAGAGGGACAAATCCAGCAAAATTCAGGAGAGAGGAGCAGCATCACGACCGCCATCGTAAACTTTGTTACAACCATTTCCATCGCAAATATCCACCCATTCGAGGACAACCCGTACAAGGTGCAGGACAACGAGGAAATGCAGTTCCTGTGTGAGAGCATTCTGGAGAATGGGGTTCTGTCGCCATTGCTTGTTCGGAGAATCGGTGCAGCAGAGGAATATGAGGTTATTTCCGGCCACCGCAGGCTGTACGCAGCACACAAGCTGGGTCTGACCGAACTCCCGACAGTGACCACGGATCTGGACCGCAACGCCGCCGCTATCGCTCTTGTGGACAGCAATCTGCATCGAGAGCATATCCTTCCGTCTGAGAAAGCCTTTGCTTACAAACTGAAAATGGAAGCGCTGTCCCATCAAGGTGCTGCTTGTGGACAGGCTGGCCACAAGTCCCGCGATGCGGTTCCAATACCGACAGCGGCAGCGTGATGTTCTGGAACAGTGCGAAATCAACGCCTGTACCCCGTCCTACTCGCAAGCGGTTCGGCTGAAAAAGCTGTTTCAGAACCAACAGCTTACGTCATTGGGCATTCAGCAGATTTTGTCCGAAGAAAAGCCAAATCAGCAAGAGGTCATGAAAAGCTCTGCCGAACGCTTGCAGGCGGTTCTTCCGCAAGGACCGAACGCAGCAGAAACCGAAGATTATGCGATCAAGGCCTGTGAACATTATCGGAAATTTCAGCGGCGGCGCGAACAGGAACGATGAGGTGCAGCATGAACGAGTTATGGACTGAGCAGGAAAACAATTTCCAAATGAATATCAGCGGCACCGAATACGAGGTGAGCACGCATTTTGACAGCAGCGGCAGGCAAAGCCTGTCTGCAGGCTTACTCTACTGTCCGGACTGCGGCGCAAAACTTCATTTCTGTGCGGCGAAAAGCCTGAAACCGAATCAGGAATTTTATCGCTGCGCCAACTACAATTCCGGACGCGGAACATGCAAAATCCACTACATCCGCAACGTGGTGCTGGAGAAAATCGTTCTGGAAGCGGTCCGCAGTCTGGCGGATTATGTGCGCTGCTATGAGCCGGTGTTTCTGTATTTCCTCGCTATGCAGAATAACGCGGAGCATCAAATGAACTTGAAAGCACTCCGACAGTCCATCGACAAAGGCGAGCAGCGAATCCGGCAGATTGACAAGGCTATCGAAGAACTGTTTGAGGCCAATATCTGTGGAAAAATCACGGATGAGCGCTGCAAGTTACGAAAAAGAGCAGAAGAATCTGACTGCATCGGTGGAGAACTGGAAGTTAGAGCTTGAAAACGCTCAGCAGCAGAAGGTAAACGGATGCAACCGAGTGAAGGTAAACATTTATTTTGCTGCCGTTGAGATGGTAAATATTCCGACCGAAACCGAGATTAAAGCCGCTATGGAGGAAATCCAGCGCAGCCGCAAGCAGGCAATCACCACATAAAAACAGCAGCGGCACAGTCCACAAATGTGAAACTGTGCCACTGCTTATATAATACTTCGTTATGGGTGCCGATCTAATCGGATACGTTCTTTTTTCATGCTTATTTCTTCTCCAGCGCTGCCATCGCAATCTTTTCCGGCGTAATGGGAAGCTCATAGAACCGCTTGCCTACGGCATTTCGGATTGCATCCGAAATCGCCGGCAGCGGTGTATTGATAACAACCTCGCCGATGGATTTCGCACCGAACGGGCCTTCGCCCTCGTAGCTGTTCTCGAACTCCACGCGGATCTTGCCGATATCCACGCGTGCGGGAATCTTATACTGGAAAAGCGAATTTTCCATCGGATAGCCGCGGTCATCATAGGTGACGCTCTCGGTCAGCGTCATGCCGATGCCCTGCGCGATGCCGCCCTCGGCCTGCACGCGCGTCAGATTCGGATTGATGGGCGTACCGCAGTCCACTGCCGCAGCGTAATCCAGCAGGGTTACCTCGCCGGTTTCGGTATCCACCTCGATTTCAGCCGCACCGACCATATACGGCGGAGGCGAAATCTCGGACGAATGCGTAACCGTCGCCTGCAGCTCGATGCTGTTGCCGTTCATGGAAGCCGTCGCAATATCACTCAGGCTAATGGTCTTGCCTGCATTTTCGCCTTCCTCTACGCGGACTTCCCTGCCGTCGAAGCTGACCTGCTCTTTATCACAGCCGAGTAGCTTTGCGCCGAGCGCACAGATTTTGCCGCGCAGCTCGTGGGCGCACTTCTCGGTGGCCTTGCCGGTGACGTAGGTCGTACTCGAGGCATACGAGCCGGAATCATACGGCGACCAGTCGGTGTCCGCACTCAGCGTGGTAATGTTGTCAAGCGGACACTCAAGCACCTCTGCCGCGATCTGCGCAAGCGTGGTATCACAGCCGGTGCCCATGTCAGCCGCGCCGATGAGCAGCGTGTAAAAGCCCTCATCGTTGACCTTGAGCGTCGCACTGCCGACGTCCATGCTCGTGATGCCCGAGCCCTGCATTGCCATGCCCATGCCGACCGCACGAATCCTGCCGTTTCCCATGTCCCGGCACGGATACTTGTTATCCCAGTCGATCATGTCGTGCACGCGCGCCAGACAGCGGTCGAGCGCACAGCTTGTATTCAGCTGACCGTAGTACGCGGGCATAATCTCACCCTCGTGCGTAATATTCATCTCACGAATTTTGAACGGGTCCATGCCGAGGATGTTCGCCAGCTCGTTTACCGCGCTCTCCACCGCGAACAGGCCCTGTGTTGCACCGTAGCCACGGTACGCGCCCGCCGACATGTGATTGGTGTACACAACGTCACTCGTAAAGCGGAACGCCTCGGCCTTGCCGTACAGCGGAATCGACTTATGACCGGACAGACCGACCGTTGTCGGGCCGTGTTCGCCATACGCGCCGGTGTTGGACAGCGTGTGCAGGTCGATGCCGCGCACGATGCCGTCCTTGTTTGCGCCCAGACGGACGTGCATTTCCATCTCGTGGCGCGGCGAAGATGCAATCTGGCTCTCCACGCGGCTGAAGATGATCTTGGACGGCTTCTTGGTCATCCAGGTGACAAACGCCGGATACACCGCGCTGACTGCGGTCTGCTTGGCGCCGAAGCCGCCGCCGATACGCGGCTTGGTGACGCGCACCTTGCTTTTCGGAATATGCAGTGCGTTCGCCACAATACGGCGGGTATGGAACACGATCTGGGTCGAGCTGATGATATGCAGACGGCCGTAGGTGTCGATCTCGCAGTAGGTGCGGAAGGTTTCCATCATCGCCTGCTGGCATGCCTGCGTGTGATACACGTGGTCGATAACAACATCGCAGTCCGCGAGGACCGCATCAATATCACCGTTGCCGCATTCATCGTGCGCACACAGGTTGCGCTTGTTATCCGCGCCGACCGGCGCAAGGCTCTCCCAGTTGTCCTCCGGATGCACGAGCACCGGATTGTCCTTTGCGGTGTGGAAATCGAGCACCGGCTCGAGCACCTCGTACTCCACCTTGACCAGCTTCATCGCCTTATCAACGCATTTTTCGTCCGCACCGGCAAGGATGGCAACCACATCACCGACAAAGCGCACATGACGGTCGATAACAAGGCGGTCATACGGACTGGCCTCCGGATAAGTCTGACCGGCCTGCGTATAGCGGCGGCCGTCCTGATCGACGTCCTCCCAGGTGAAGATGGCCTCCATGCCGGGGACTTTCATCGCGGCGGTCTTGTTGATAGACTTAACGATGGCGTTCGCGTGCGGCGAGCGCAGCAGCTTGACGCACAGGCAGTCGCGCGGCGTTACATCGTCCACATACACCGGCTGGCCGGTGACGAGCTGCATCGCATCCTTTTTGCGGAGCGGCTGATTGACTACCTTCACTGTGCGTCCTCCTCTCTCTGCTTTTTCCAGTCAAGATAGGCGCGGATACCGCGCAGCTGTCCCTCATAACCCGAGCAGCGGCACAGATTGCCCGCCAGATATTCCTTGATCTCCTCGTCGGTCGGGTCGCTCTTCTCGCGGAACAGCGCGATCGCGTTCATCATAAAGCCGGGATTGCAGAAGCCGCACTGCTCCGCACCCTGATCCGCGATGAACGCGCCGAATTCGGCGGCTTCGCCCTGCAAGCCCTCCAAGGTCGTGATCGTATGTCCGCTTGCACGCGCTGCCAGCACCGAGCAGGACAGCACCGGTTTTTCGTCCATAAATACGGTGCACAGACCGCAGTTTGCGGTCTCGCAGCCGCGCTTGACGCTCAGGCAGCCATGATTTCGAACAAAGTCGATGAGCAGCGTGTCCGCCGCCACATCGTCTGCTACTTTCTTGCCATTCAATGTCATTGTGATCAGCATATCCGTTCCCCCTTACTCTGCATTGAGCGCGTGTGCCGCGCGGCGCACCAGCACACCCGCGAGGTGTCTGCGGTACTCCGCACTGCCGCGCAGACTGCTGCCGATCTTAATTTCCGCCCGAACAACTTCCGCCATCTGCTCTGCCGTTCTATCCACAGGCTGTGCATAAATCTGTGCGCGTGCCGGACGGGCACCGATGGCGAACCGGTAGCCGTTTTCGTCCTTGACGGACGCACAGGTCAGCACCGGAATATCGGTCTGGCTGATGCGCACAGACTGGTAATTGAACTTCGCCTTTCGCTTGGGAACGATCACGCGCACCAGAATATCGCGGTCCTTGGGTCTTTCGGCGTACTCGGAAAGCGGCACAATGCCGCCCTTGTACAGCTCTACCTGTGCATCCAGCACAAGGAACATGGTCAGCACATCGGAAAAGCCGAACCGGCTGTACAGGCTGCCGCCGACCGTCGCAAGATTGCGCAGCTGCACGCCGACAATATGGCGCACAGACTCGCGCATCGCACCGTTCGTGTAGGCTGCCAGTCCTTCGTGCAGCTCCAGCGCGCGCAGCGAGGCCATCGCACCGATCCGGAACTCGGTGTCGGTCTCCTCGATAGTGTCCAGTCCCAGACCGGACAGGTCGATTGCCGTGCCGACATTCAGCGTCTCCATTTTGAGCCAGATCATGCCGCCGATCACGCGGTTGGACTTTTTCTGGTTGAGCGTATACGCTTCCTCGAGCGACTCGGCTTTTTTGTATTCCCGTATCGTCAACATACGTTATATCCTCTCTCTTTCAGGGGAATGTGTTATCTTTTCAGTATACTACTTTTATTTTACCACAAAATCTGCTATAATGCCGTTGTGAATATCAAAATACAACGAAAAGAAAAAGTTGTGGGAAAGGAGCCGCCATGCAGCCAAATATCCGCGTGATGCTGTTCGATGAGGACGGCGAACGCTTTTTCGGTGAGGGACCGTGCCGTCTGCTGCATGCCATCGAGCAGACCGGATCGCTTCGCGCCGCCGCGCAGTCCATGCAGATGGCATATACCAAGGCGCTCGGGCTCGTCCGTCATGCCGAGCAGGTGCTCGGTTTTGCGCTCACCGAGCGCAAAATCGGCGGCAAAGGCGGCGGCGGCAGCGTACTTACCGATGAAGCAAAGGAGTTTCTCTATCGCTATGAGCAGTATCGTGACGCCTGCAAACAAGCAGGAAAACAGCTCTACCCGCAGTTTTTCCCCGACGAAAAGTGAAATCGGATGTGTGATCATGGCATCCGGCCTGGCAAAACGATTTGGCTCCAACAAGCTGCTTGCCGAATTTGACGGAAAACCGCTGCTCTGCCGTGCGTTTGCCGTGACAGAGGGGTTGCACCGCGTGGTCGTTACCCGCTCGACCGAGGTGCAGGCATTGTGTGAAGAATGCGGCATTCCCGTCCTGCACCATGCCCTTCCCTTTCGCAGCGACACCGTGCGGCTTGGACTGGAGTGCCTGCTGCCGCGGTTTCCTGCCATGTCCGGCTGCGTGTTTCTGCCGGGTGATCAGCCGCTGCTGACGAGGAAAACACTCTGCGGTATGGTATCGGCATTCTGCGCGGAACCCGACCGGAAATCGCAGATTTTCCGTCTATGCGAGCCGCAAAGCGGTACGCCGGGCAGTCCGGTGCTGTTCGGCGCAGATTATTTTGAGAAACTGCGTTCTCTTCCCGAGGGCAGGGGCGGCGGCGTGGTCGTCAAGCGGCATGCGGAAAGGGTAACGCTGTTTCCTGCTCGACATCCGGCGGAATTGATGGACGCGGATACACCGGACGTTCTCGCAGAATTAAAAACAATTTTTCAAAACGATTCATTTTATCGGTAATGCCAACCATTTGATGTGGCGTTACGTGGGCGCACCTTGTGCGCCCCTACGGTTACGTTTGTGCAGTCGGTTTACACGGTGCGCCGAGGTCGTCGCACCCTACAGTATCATTTTACGCCTCTCTCAATCGGAATGGCGAATGGTTGACCGTTACAATCATTTCCCATCTTCAATTCTCCATTCGCAATTAAAAACCCCGGAAAGAAGTTCTTTCCGGGGTTTTGCATTATGCTTCGGTTTTCTTATCCTTCGGGAGCACGATATTGAGCAGAATCGCAACAAACGCTGCCGGTACAATACCGGAACCGCCGAAAATCAGCTGAACCGCCTGCGGTGCCTGTGCCAGAATGGTCATATTGGCACCCATGCCGTAGCCGACACCCAGAGCAACCGACACGATGGTCAGGTTGCGCGGCGTCATCTCCTCCTTGGTGATCAGCTGGATACCGCTGATCACGATGGACGAGAACATCATAACAGCCGCACCGCCGAGCACGGACTGCGGCATAATGGACACGATCGCGCCCAGCTTCGGAATCAGGCCGCACAAAATGAGGAAGATTGCGCCAACGGACAGTGCACCGCGGTTGACAACCTTGGTCATGGTAACGAGGCCTACGTTCTGGCTGAACGAGGTGTTCGGCAGTACGCCGAACAGCGCCGCAAACGACGAGCCGATACCGTCGCAGGCTACACCGCCGGACAGCTCCTTGTCGGTTGCCTCACGGCCCATGCCGCCTTCCATAACGCCCGAAATATCGCCGACGGTCTCGACTGCGGTAACAATAAACATAACCAGCACCGGCAGGATGGCACGCAGATCAAACACCGGCTTTACCGGCATCAGCTTCGGGATGGCAAACCAGCTGGCCTGTGCTACCTTGTCCCAGTTGAGTACCCATGCCTTGGTAAATTCTACACCGTCCGCGTCAACTGCGGTGGTCGGCAGAACAAAACCCATGATGATTGCCGCAATGTAGCCTGCAATAATGCCGACAAAGATCGCGGACGAGCCAAGGAAGCCCTTGCAGCCGTGCTTGACGACCAGAATAACCACCAGCACGAACAGCGCCAGCAGCAGATTTTCCATCGAGCCGAAATCCTTCGCGGAGTTGCCGCCGCCGAAGGAATTGATGCCGACCGAGATCAGCGACAGACCGATACTCAGCACGACCGTGCCGGTAACGACCGCCGGGAAAAACTTGCGCAGCGGCTTGAGGAAGAAGCCGAGAACGGTTTCAAACAGACCGCCGAGAATGGACGCGCCCATAATCGCGCCATACGCAATTACACCGCCGCCCATGGTAGCCGCAACGCTGTTGAACACGCCGATAAAGCCCGAGCTTGTACCCATGATGATCGGCACCTTGCCGCCGATCGGGCCGATGGAAAACAGCTGCACCAGCGTTACCACGCCGGCCACGAACATCGCGTTCTGCAGAACGCTTACCTGCAGGTCCGCGAACTCGCCGCCTGCAATGCCGCACGCACCCATAATGATAAGCAACGGCGTCAGGTTGCCGACGAACATCGCAAAAACGTGCTGCAGTCCCAGCGGAATCTTGCGCGACAAAGGCATTTTTGCCTCAAAATCGTGCGCTGCGTCCATAGAAATTTTCTCTTGCATACCCACACTCCTTTGTGTTGTCCTGTAAAGTGCCGTGCCATTCATTCCCCTTAGCAAAACACTTTCTGATTTCATGCAAATAAATTATAACAAAAACAAATTCCTATGTAAATGGATTGCGCGGACAGCCGCAGGATTTTGGAGGTATGCGCAAAAATTTACGTTCTGCGACCTGTTTCCTTAACAATTTCCCGAATCCGCGCAAAAGGAAAGGAACAACGCACACAGGCATTGTCCCTTTTCGTATCGTTTCGAATTTCTGATTAACCCAGTCTTTCCTTGCGCTCGCGTCCGTCTCTCAGCAGAATGGTCAGTTCCTCGCGGTCTCCTGCACGGATGGCCTTGCGGTATTCGTCAAGGTGCTTGATGACCTCGTCAATCTCCTGCGCGAGCGGCTCTGCGTTGCACAGAAACAGCTCGCTCCACATGGTCTCATTCAGCTTGGCAACACGCGTCAGATCCTTGTAGCTGCCCGCCGAATAGCCGTTGTGCCTGTCCGCCTCCGGACTTTTGATGTACGCCGAGGAAACCACATGCGCCAGCTGCGAGGTAAACGCGATCATGTGATCGTGCTGCTGCGCGGTACAGCGCACGGTCTGACCGAAGCCGAGCGACATAAAGTACGCTTCCAGCTGCTCAAGCACACGCTCGGTGCTGCTCTTTGTCGGCACAAAGATCATGCTCGCACCGTCAAACAGGGTCGGCAGGGCAAAATCCAGACCGGAGAACTCACGGCCCGCCATCGGATGGCCGCCGACGTAGTGCACACCGGCGTCGAGCGCCGCCTGCTCCAGATGATCGACCATAAACTGCTTGACGCCGACCATATCGACGATCACGCAGCCCTTTTTCATCTTCGGCATGTTCTCAAGCAGCCAGTCCACCGTTGCCTGCGGGTACAGACCGATGATAACAAGGTCAGCCTCCTTGTACAGTGCTTCAGTCGCAATCGCGTCAATTGAGCCGTCAGCCAGTGCCTGCTCTGCGGTCGCGCGCGTGCGGTTCCAGCCTAAAACGCGGCTGAGTGTGCGCGCCTTGATGGTTTTCGCCATCGAGCCGCCCATCAGGCCCAGACCGGCGATGAGTACGGTATCAAACATGAATGGGTTCCCCCTGTCTTTTGTTTTTTATTCAGTTAAAGTTTATAACGGCAGACAGAGTTTGTCAATGAAAAACCGACTGCGTTTGCAGTCGGTTGTCATTTCATCATTTCTTCGGTCTTGGATTAACGCTGCAAATCCGGTGCCAAAGCGGTGTCACTCTGCACACGATAAAAACGAGCAGCGCACCCGCGAGATTAAGGATAAGATCATCCACATCGCACGAGCCCGTTCCGGTGTACACCTGCAGCACCTCCACCGCCGTAATGCTCAGCGTGAGCGACGCCGTGAAGAAGAAAATGCTTCTCTGCCAGCGGAACAGTGCGGGCAGAAATACGCCCATCGGCGCAAACGCGATCAGGTTGCCTGCCAGATTGAGCACCACAAGCCGCAGTGAGATATTGCCGTAGCCATAGGCTAACAGGTAATTTTTCACCGTGCGGAGCGGCTCCAGATTTACCATATCGAGCGAGGTATGACCAAATCCGCGGCCGAATGCGTTATCGAAAAACAGCACATTCAGCAGCACCCATATGTAGTACAGAAACAGCGCCAGCATGTACAGCCGCCGCCGTATCGGACGCGTATTGTCCGGCACGCCGCAGAACAGCGCAGCACACAAAAGCACCGCAAAAATCGCTGCAAACACGAATTTCTGCTCGGGTGCAACGGTGATTCCGGGTGCTAACTCATAATAGATGTTGAAGCACAGAAATACCGCTGTCAGCAGTACCGCTATGCCGCGAATCAAATTCTTCAAAAGGAGATTCTCCTTTGTATTGGAATATCATAGGGCGGGAGTACCCGCCCTATGTCATAAATTCTGTTACAGACTCTCCGCTTCCTTGAGCCACAGCGCGGACACTGCGTCCGACGGCATACGCCAGTCGCCGCGCGGCGAAAGCGTTACGGTACCGACCTTCGGGCCGTCCGGCAGGCAGGAGCGCTTGAACTGCTGCGTAAAGAAGCGGCGCATAAAGGTCGTCAGCCACTTCTTGATGGTCGCATCGTCATACACGCCTGCAAAGGTCTTGTGCGCGGCGCGGAAGATCTTGCGCGGCGGATAGCCGAAGCGCAGCATATAATACAGGAAAAAGTCATGCAGCTCGTACGGACCGACCAGATCCTCGGTCTTCTGGCTGATCTCGCCGTCCTTGGGCGGCAGCAGCTCGGGTGATACCGGAGTATCGAGTACATCCTGCAGCACGTCGGACAGCTCCCCGAGGGTGCGGTCTGCCTCATAGGCAACAAGGTAGCGCACCAGCGTTTTCGGAATCGAACCGTTAACGCCGTACATGCTCATGTGGTCGCCGTTGTAGGTCGCCCAGCCGAGCGCCAGCTCGGACAGGTCGCCCGTACCGACAACCATGCCGCCGTTCTTGTTGGCGAGGTTCATCAGCACCAGCGTGCGCATGCGCGCCTGACCGTTCTCAAAGGTGACAGACAGATCGTCCTTGGACTGGCCGATGTCCATGAAATGCTGATCGACCGCCGCCTTGATGTCCACGGTCTTGAGTGTAACACCGTAGGCTTCCGCCAGCTTTTCTGCGTTGCCCTTGGTACGGGCGGTTGTGCCGAAGCACGGCATGGTGACAGCCAGAATGCCCTTGCGGTCGAGCTCCAGCATATCAAACGCATGTACGAGCACGATGAGCGCAAGCGTGGAATCCAGTCCGCCGGACAGACCGACAACCGCCGTTTTCGCGTGCGTATGGCGCAGACGGGTCGCCAGACCGGTTGCTTGCAACGTCAGGATCTCCTCGCAGCGTTCATCGCGGAGCGCCTTGTTCGCCGGGACGAACGGCGTGCGCGGGAATGTACGGTCTGCAAGGTCGTTTTCCACCGGCTCGAGCGAGAACGAGAACACGCCGCCCTCGATAGACTCGAACGTGTTCATGCGCTGACGCTCGTGCGCCAGACGCTGGAGGTCGATATCCGCGTAAATGATGCCCTGCGAGAACATTTTGCTCTCAGCAAGCAGTGCGCCGTTCTCCGCGATGAGGTCGTGGCCCGCAAAAACGAGGTCCTGCGTGGACTCGCCGAAACCGGCATCTGCATACAGGTAGGCGCACAGCAGACGACCAGACTGCTGACGAACAAGGTCGCGGCGGTAGCCTGCCTTGCCGATGATCTCATCCGAAGCAGACAGGTTGACGATAATGTGCGCGCCCATCTGCGCCAGCGCGGTGGACGGCGGGTTCGGCACCCACAGGTCCTCGCAGATCTCCACGCCAAACGTGAACAGCGGCTGCTCATCGCACTGAAAAATGCTGTCGGTCACGAGCGGTACACAGATGGTCTCGCCGTCCGCGTTCTTCACGTCTACACCCTCCATACCGCCGGACAGCGTATCCGCCGATACAAAATGGCGCTGCTCGTAGAACTCCGAGTAGTTCGGAAGATGGGTTTTCGGCACGAACGCCAGCACGTCACCGGCATTGATGACAGCGGCCACATTATACAGCTTGCCGCGCACGCGCAGCGGCAGACCGACTACGATGACAGCCGCAAGCTCTGCGGTCTCGCGGCAGACCGTGTTCAGCGCGTCCAGTGCGCCCTCGAGCAGCGTTTCCTGCAAAAACAGGTCGCCGCAGGTGTAGCCGGTCAGGCACAGCTCGGGGAACGTGATGAGCTTCGCGCCTTTGGCAGCGGCCTCCTTTGCCTGCTTTACGATTTCGGAAACATTATATTCGCAGTCCGCAGCGTGCAGATCAGGCGTTGCCGCAGCAATTTTGATAAATCCATCTCGCATCGGTGATGCTCCTTCCAGTGGAATAGTCCAGATAGAGTTAGTATACCTCTTTTTGTACCTTTGTGCAAGAGCGGCTGTACCAGACATAGTTATAAAACGCGTGCCTATCGTTTGAACTGGCGAGCTGAGGGCAGCCCGCCGTATGACCCATCTGCACATTGTGTATCCGCAGGGGCGAGCAATGCTCGCCCAGGCAACGTTGAATCACACGAGTCTTGGGCGCACACTGTGCGTCCCTACGATATAACCTCTGCAAACCATACACAATCTGTCCTGCAAAATGACGAAATGGAGAATGAACCCGCCACGTTCATTCTCCATTTTCAATGACTTACCGATCGACAACCGGAATCTCGGACTCATCCTTTTCATCCAGATGCTTCAGATAATGCTTTGTCTCTGCCGCGATCACGCCGGAGAGCAGCAGCACAGCGATCAGGTTCGGGATGGCCATGAAGGCATTGAGCACGTCCGCAATGGTCCACACAAGGTCGAGCGCAAGCACGGGTGCGCACACAACGACCGCGATAAACAGCACCTTATACGGCAGAATTGCCTTTTTGCCGAGCAGATACTCGGCGGCACGCTCGCCGTAGTACGACCATCCGAGGATGGTAGAGTACGCGAACGTAATGATGCTGATTATCAAAATCAGCGGACCGATATACGGAATCTGTGCGAATGCTGCGGTGGTCATCTGACCGCCGTTTGCCATATTTTCCGCATTGACCGCCGGATTTTTCATCATCGAGGAGACAAGCACCAGACCGGTCATCAGGCACACGACAACCGTCGTCCAGAAGGTGCCGGTCGCAGAAACGAGCGCCTGCCGCACCGGATTGCGCGTCTGTGCCGCGCTGGCAACCAACGGCGCCGAACCCATGCCGGACTCATTCGAGAACAAGCCGCGTGCCACGCCGTACTGCAGCGCCAGACGGATGCCGCCGCCGACCAGTCCGCCGGTCACGGCGCCCGGCTTGAACGCCAGCACAAAAATGGCCTTGAGAGCCGGCAGCAGAAAATCGTAATTGGTGCACAGAATAACAATGCAGCCGACCACATAGAACAGCGCCATCAGCGGCACCAGCTTTTCGCACACAACTGCAATGGATTCAATGCCGCCAATAATGATAATCGCGGTGATAATGCCGAAAACAATGCCGATTGCGATACGCGGCAGGCTGATGGGAAGGTTGGTCTCCAGTACCTCGGCAATGGCGTTGATCTGCGTGCCGCAGCCGATGCCGAACGAGGCGAGCATGGCGAACAGCGCAAACAGCACCGCCATCACCTTGCCGAACTTCTTCCATTTGAGGCCGCGCTCAAGCGCGTACATCGCACCGCCCATCATGCGGCCGTCCGCGGTCTGCACGCGGTACTTGACCGCGATCAGGCTCTCCGCGTACTTTGTGGCAATGCCGAACACGCCGGTCAGCCAGCACCACAGCACAGCACCCGGTCCGCCGAGATAGATGGCCGTGCCGACACCGATGATGTTGCCCGTGCCGATGGTCGATGCGAGTGCAGTCGTCAGCGCCTGAAACTGACTGACGTCACCCGGCGAATCCGGGTCCTTTGTCACCGACAGGCGGATGCCGGTGAAGGTCTTACGTTGGATGAAGCCCGTGCGGAACGTCATAAAAATATGCGTACCGCACAGCAGCACCAGCATGGGCAGACCCCAGATCCAGCTGTCGATTTTGTTCATTAATGCAACAAATACTTCCATGTATCCGATTCCTTCCTCACTTTTCTTCCCTTTCGGACAAGAGAAGGCGCTTACCCCCATTTTGTTCGGATAAGCGTCGCAGACCTATATTATATCGAATTTTCCGAAAATATGCAAGCATATTCGTGCATATTCGACACTTTTTCGGCATTTGACGCGATATTGCGCGTTCTCTTATCGTATGCTATAATCGTATCGAATTAAAAACTATCGAGGTGTTCCCTATGAACTCTGTGAATTATAAACGGCTGGAAAAGAGCCTGACCGACGTCATTCAGGAAGCACAGCTCAAGATTGGCTACGACCACCACCCGATCACGCTGTATTATCCCACGGAATCCGTGGCGCGTCTGCTCGGCACACCGGAGGAGGACGCGGACAGCACCGAGCATGCGCTCGCTTCCCTTTCCACGCACACCGCCGACACACTTGGCGCAATCCAAGTCACCCGCGATGACAAGCGCTTCTGCTTCCATATTTCCGCAGAAGGCACACAGTATGTGCATGAACAGCTGCCGGATCCCGCGTTTCTGCGTGCATTTCTGCAGGTAATGCGCGGTCTGACGGTCAGCTTTGACGATATTCTTGCGGTGTTCCATCAGTTTTCCGACAAGGTACACTGTGAGAAGCTCGAGGGCAACGAGGAGTTTGACTACCTCGTATACTTCGAGGACGGCACACCGGACAGCTATCGCTACTGCATCAAGCTGGATGATGACGGTGATGCCGTCTATCACCGCTTTACGCCAGAGGATTATGCGGCGTTTGGGTTCTAAATCCCCATATAAGCATGAAAAAAGGACGCTCAAGGAGCGTCCTTTCTGTTTTTGCGGTTTTACTGAGCGGACTCGGTAGTAGCCGTCTGCGCCTCGTCAGTCGCGGTCTGGCTGTCGGTCGAGGTCTGGTCTTCGCTCTGCGCGTCCTCAGTCTGCGCATTGCCGTCATCATCCGATGTATCGCTGTTCAGAACAGTCTGCACGTCAGCCGGCAGATAGTCCTTAGTGTTATCATAGGTGATCTCATCGTAAGCATCGGTGGTCTGGATGTCAGCCTCGTCGATCCACTGCTGCATCATCTCGTCGATCGAGCCGGCAGTGCCCTTTTCGGAAGCAACAGCCGCAATGATGGAATCGCGCATATTCTCGAATTCATCCTGATTCAGCTCGCAGCGCTTAATGATGTGGTAGCCGTACTTGCTCTTGACCAGGCCGGAAACTTCGCCTTCCTGCAGCGCCTTGGCAGCGTTGTAGAACTCGTCTACCATCTGACCCTCGGTGAAGGTATAGCCCTTGGCATACTGTGCTTCGCCTGCATCCTCGTTCTTCTCGGTCAGCAGCGCGTCAAAGTCCTCGCCGTTGTTCAGACGATCCAGAACCGCCTGTGCTTCCTTCTTTGCTTCCTCATCGGTGCGGGTGGTCTCGCCGGTGGACGGATCAACAGTCAGAATGAGGATGTGCTTTGCAGTGATGAAGTTGTCATCGAAATACTTCTGCAGCTCGTCATCGCTCGGAACATTTACGCCGTTCTCACCGAAGTAGTAATCCTTCAGCACCTGTGCGCATGCGCTGACATACTGGTAGTTATTGTAGTTATCCATGTCAAAGCCGATCGAAGCCAGACGCTGCAGATAAGCGTCCTCGCCGCCGAGCTGCTCCGCATTCTGCTTGTTTGCCGTAACAATGTTCTTCTTCTGGCTGTACGACAGGGACAGGCCCAGCTCATCCATCTTCTGCTTAACGATATGGATCAAAGCGACCTGCTGCTTTGCGGACTCCTTTGCGGCATCGCCGAATGTAGATGCCATATTCTTCTCCGAGAGACCGTACATAGCGTACATCTGCTGATAATTGATGATCTGGCTCATCATATAGCTTGCATACTCATCTGCGTGGATTTCCTCGCCGTTGACCGTCATAACGACCGGTGCATCGCTTTTCAGCTCCTGATAATCCACCACAAAGGTGGATGCGCCGTATGCAGTTGCGCTCATAACGACAGCCAGCATAACGACCAGCGCAACGATGCGCTGCACTAACTTGCTCATATTACTATGCTCCCTTTTCTGTATTTTACGAACGCTATCAGTATAACACTATTTCGGAACAGGCACAAGCGAAAACACAGAAACATCACAAATTTCGCTGCCCGCTGGGGACGGCGTACCACGCCGCGGGGGCAAAAGGGTAGACACCTGCGGTTTCTACCCTCTTGACTCCCGTTTCCCTTTGTTTCTTAACCCGGCGCAGACCGGAGACCGGCGACCGCTTCGAGAAGGAGAACGGCAGTCGGGTTACTCTTGCGTATCTTTCGTGAAATATTCGCGGTTCACAGATAGCTTACTGCTACACAGGCGGTTTACTCTCCGCAGGCGCGACACGAGGTGAATTGCCCGAAAGGCAAGAGAAGGTCCCCTGGGGGATACCCGTGTCGCGCAACTCATTGGCCTGGCAGCTACAGACAGCACCTGCGAATTTCATCTGATGATAAATGTTATACCGTAGGGTGCGCCGACTCGGCGCACCTTTTCTAACGAGAAAACACCCGTAAAATGCAAAAATGGAGAATGAAAACCATCTGGTCAATTCTCCATTCTTCATTTTCCATTCTCAATTACTGCAAACAAAAAGAGAACCGCTTCCGCGGTTCTCTTTGTTCATTTCGCGTCAAACCCTTGACAAATAACCTCAAACAGCTCATTGATACGCTCATAGCGTCCCTTGAGGTACAGCCAGCCGAACAGCGCCTCGAGTGCGGTCGCGTAGGCATACTCTGCCACGGAGGCCGACTTCGGCACGGATTTCGGCTTTGCGTTGCGTCCGTGACGCAGAACGGTCTGCTCGTCTTCATCGAGCATAGGCTGAATGCGCTTTACCGCTTCCGCCTGCGCGGACGCACGAACGAGCTGGATCGTACGGCTGTGCAGGTTTTTCGCGGTCTGAGTGCCGCCGCACGCCAGATGCGTGCGCACGAGTATCTCATAAACAGCGTCGCCCACATGGGCGAGTGCAAGACTCGTCATGCGGGCGATCGCAGCGTCATCCAGCACAGGGTGCAGATGATCGGTCATTACTTGTCCTCAGCAGCCTTTGCTTCAGCGGCCTGCTTTGCAGCCTCAGCCTTAGCCTTGGCAGCAGCAGCCTGCTTAGCCTGCATTTCCTTGAACTTGGCCTTCTCTTCCTCGGTCGGAACCGGCTCGATGCAGCCCTTCGGGCAAACCTTGGTGCACATCTTGCAGTTCTTGCACTTGTCGTAGTCGATCTTGGCAACGCCGTCTACTACGTGAATTGCATCGAACTTACAGGTCTTCTCACACATCTTACAGCCGATACAGCCGTTGGAGCAAACCTTCATAACCTCCGGGCCCTTGTCCTTGTTCACGCAGTTAACGTGAACCTTCTTGACCTCGGATACCAGGTTGATGATCTTCTTCGGGCAGGTGGAAACACACTTGCCGCAGGCAACACACTTGTCGGTATCAACCTTTGCAACGCCGTCCACGATGTGGATTGCGTCAAACGCACAGGCCTTTACGCAGGAGCCGAGGCCCATGCAGCCAAAGGAGCAAGCCTTCGGGCCGCTTGCTACACGCATTGCAGCGTTGCAGTCCTGCAGACCCTCGTAGTTTGCCTTGTCCTTTGCGTTGCAGCCGCCGTTGCAGTAAACGTGTGCAACCTGACGGTCGCCGGCAGCAACCTCAACGCCGAGTACCTTTGCGACCTTCTCAGCCGCAGCAGCACCGCCGACCGGGCAGCCGTTTACCGGCGCACGGCCCTCTACGATTGCAGCAGCCAGACCGTCACAGCCCGGGAAGCCGCAGCCGCCGCAGTTAGCGCCCGGCAGGCACTCGCGTACCAGCGGGATGCGCTCGTCAACCTCTACAGCGAAAACCTTAGCGGCAACGCCGAGCAGGATTGCGAAAACGATACCCATGATGAACAGTACCGCTACCGCATAAATAACATTTTGCATATCCATTTCTTGTGTCCTCCCTTACCAAATCGACAGGCCGGAGAAGCCCATGAAGGACATAGCCAGCAGCGCTGCTGCAACCAGCGAGATCGGGAAGCCTTCAAAGCACTTCGGGCACTTGGAAGTAGCGTCCAGACGCTCACGGATGGAAGCGAACAGCACGATTGCCAGCGTGTAGCCGACACCGGCTGCAACGCCGTATACCAGAGAGCCGATGAAAGAATAGCTGTTGGAAATGTTGGTCTTAGCAGCACCGAGCACCGCACAGTTGGTGGTGATCAGCGGCAGGAAGATACCGAGCGCAGAGTACAGCGACGGCATAGCCTTCTTCATGAACATCTCGACGAACTGAACCAGCGTTGCAATTACGAGAATGAACGCGATGGTCTGCATGTAGCCCAGACCCAGGGGTTCGAGAATGAAGTACTGTACAGCCCAGGATGCTGCGGAAGCGATCGCCATAACGAAGATAACCGCCATGCCCATGCCGAGCGCGGTGTCGGTCTTCTTGGATACGCCGAAGAACGAGCAGCAGCCGAGGAACTGAACGAGAATGTAGTTGTTGACCAGGATTGCCGCGATTGCGAGCGACAGGATATCGGTCAAACCCATAGAGGCAGGTAAATTAAACACTTACTTGTCCTCCTTTCGAGCCATGATCTTCTGGATCGCAGCCAGGATAAAGCCCATCATGAGGAAGCCGCCTGCCGGCAGGATCATCATGACCATCGGGTTGGAGTGGAAGAACGGAACTGCGATGCCGTTTACGCCGTTAACGTAACCGGACAGGATGGTGCCTGCGCCGAGCAGCTCACGGAAGAAGCCCATGAGTACCAGAGCGAAGGTAAAGCCCAGACCCATTACAACACCGTCGAGTGCGGACGGCAGAACCTTGTTCTTGGAAGCATACGCCTCGGCACGGCCGAGGATGATGCAGTTTACTACGATCAGCGGCAGGAACAGACCAAGGGACGATGCCAGCGACGGCAGGAATGCCTGCATGGACAGGTCGATCATGGTTACGAAGGTTGCGATGATCGTGATGAATGCTGCGATACGGATCTTATCCGGGATAATTCTGCGCATCGCGGAAATAACGATATTGGAGCAGATGAGAACGACGGTAGCCGCCGCGCCCATGCCGATCGCATTCTGCAGAGAAGTGGTGGTTGCCAGCGTCGGGCAAAGACCGATCGTCTGCATGAAAACCGGGTTATCGAGGATAACGCCCGATTTCAGCTGTTCAGAAAATTTCATTTGGCTTTTCCTCCTTAACCCAGAGTAGCGACATATGCTGCCGCAGTATTAACGCCGTCGGTTACAGCACGGGAGGTGATGGTAGCGCCGGTGATCGCATTGATCGTGCCGCCGTCCTTGGCCACCTTGAGCTGACCGTCAGCAGTCTGACCTGCAAACTGGGTGATCCAGTTCGGGTCTGCCTGGCTCTTCGCACCGAGGCCCGGGGTCTCAGCGTGAGAGGTTACCTTTGCGCCTGCAACGGTGCCGTCCGCATTGATGCCGACGATCATTGTCAGGTTGCCGCCGAAGCCCTTCGGCTCTACCTGTACGCAGTAGCCGATCTCTTCGCCGTCCTTGGTTGCCTTGTAAACGCCGTCAATCTGAGCAGCGGTACGGCCTGCCGGCAGGGTTACGCCAGCGGCTGCAACGTCCTCAGCGGACAGTGCGGTGTCGAGATCCTCGAAATCAGCGTCCGGGATGATCTCTGCCATTGCTGCGTTGCGGGTTTCGATACCGTTCTGGGTGATCTTATCCGCGGTTACACCGTTGATAACGCCCAGCAGCAGTGCACAGATGAACGTGATGAGGCCCAGTACGACGACAAGCTGTACGATGCCGCCTTCCTTTTTGCTGTTATCCATGATTTACTGCGCCTCCTTCTTAGCCTTGTCAAGCTGATAGCCGAACTTGCGCGGATGGGTCTTCTTGTCGATTGCCCAAACCAGCGTGTTCATGATCAGGATGGAGTAGGATACGCCCTCCGGCAGACCGCCGAAGTAGCGGATGAATACCGTCAGCAGACCGCAGCCAACGCCGAAGATGATCTGGCCCTTCGGGGTAACCGGGCTGGTAACGTAGTCGGTAGCCATGAAGATCGCGCCGAGCATCAGGCCGCCGGACAGTACCTGGCTGAGCATCCACTGTACGCGGGAAACATCGCCGGACAGCGGGAACAGGAAGGTGATGACAGCAACAGTAAGGATGTAAGCTGCCGGAATGTTGATGGTGATAACCTTGCGCCACAGCAGGTAAACGCCGCCTGCCAGCAGAGCCAGCGCGGAGGTCTCGCCGATAACGCCGCCGGTCTGACCGAGCAGCATCTCCAGCAGGCCGGTGTCAGCCGGTACAGCACCGGTCTTGAGAGTAGCCAGCGGAGTTGCGGTGGAAATCGCATCGGTAACGGTTACGTTGCCGAACAGCGGCAGGTTTGCATGCGGAGCAGTCCAAGTGGTCATGAAACCGGCCCAGGATGCCATCATGAACGCACGGGCACCGAGTGCCGGGTTCATAAAGTTCTTGCCGATGCCGCCGAACAGCATCTTAACAACGATGATGCCGAACAGAGCACCGAAAGCGCTCAGCCACAGCGGAGCTGCAACCGGAATGTTGAATGCGATAAGTACGCCCGTAACCAGGCAGGACAGGTCGCCTACGGTGTTCGGGTGATGAACGATTTTGTTGTAAATGGTCTCAAACACAAGGCTTGCCACCATTGCGATAACAACATGGATCAGCGCACGAGCGCCGAAGGTGTAAACTGCAACCGCCAGTGCCGGAACAAGTGCGATGAGCACATCGAGCATAAGGCTCCGGGTGTCATCATCCGCCTTGATATGCGGCGAGGAGGTTACGACTACTTTGCTAAGATCATAAGCCATTTTCGTTTTCCTCCTTACTTGTTCTCTGCGGGCTTTTCAGCCTCTGCCTTTGCAGCAGCCTCCGCTTCGGCCTTTTTCTTCTCAGCCTCAGCCTTGGCGCGCTCTGCAGCACGCTTAGCCTGGATCTTGCCCTTGGTCAGACGGAACTGTGCAACCAGCGGGATACGAGCCGGGCAGACGTAAGCGCAGGAGCCGCACTCGATGCAGTCCATCATGCCGCAGTCAACGGCGTTGTCCAGATCCTCCTGCTTGCCGTATACATTCATGTAGATCGGCAGGAGATGCATCGGGCAGGCGTTGATGCACTTGCCGCAGCGGATACACTGGGGATCCTTAACGCGCTTATCCTCATTGCCTGCAAAGGCGAGGAATGCGTTGGTGCCCTTGACAACCGGGGCATCCAGAGAGAACTGGGCGTTGCCCATCATCGGGCCGCCGGCAAGGAGCTTGTTCGGAGCTTCCTTGAAGCCGCCGCAGGCATCGATCAGCTTTTCGATCGGGGTGCCGATGCGTGCTTCGAGGTTCTTCGGCTCAGCAACAGCGGAACCGGAGATGGTAACGATACGGCGGATGACCGGCATACCGGTGGTGAAGCGGCGGTAAACCGCACCTGCGGTATCTACGTTGAATACCGCGCAGCCGGCGTCTGCCGGCAGCTTGCCGGACGGAACTTCACGGCCGGTGCAGGCATTGATCAGCTGCTTCTCAGCGCCCTGCGGGTACTTGCAGGTCAGCGGATACAGCTTGAGGCGGGAATCGTCCGCGATCAGCTCCTCGATCTTGGCGAAGGTATCCTTCTTGTTTTCCTCGATCGCAATGATTGCGGTCTGTACGCCCATGATGTCGGCCAGCATCTTCAGGCCGCCGATGGTCTCTTCCGGACGCTCGAGCAGCAGGCGATGGTCGGACGTGATGTACGGCTCACACTCTGCAGCGTTGATGATGACCGTGTCGCACTTGCCGATACCGGACTGAATCTTGACATGGGTCGGGAAGGTTGCACCGCCATGGCCGACGATACCGGCAGAACGGATGCACTCGATACGCTCCTCATTGCTCATGGAAGCGAAGTCGTAGGGATGCACGGACTCGTGCTTGCGGTCCTCGCCATCATTTTCAATTACGATGGACAGAACCTTGCTGCCGTTCGGATGCAGGCGAGGCTCGATTGCCTTTACCTTACCGGAAACGGTAGCATGGACAGGAGCGCTGACAAAGCCGCCGGCTTCCGCGATAGGCTGTCCCAGGTCCACGGTGTCGCCAACCGAAACGATCGGCTTTGCCGGTGCGCCGATGTGCATGGAAACCGGCAGGATTACCTCATCAGGCAATGCCAGCTTCTCGATCGGCTTGGTGTTTGTCGCGGATTTATAGCCCGGGTCTGCGTGAGTACCCGGGTGTATGCCGCCACGGAACGAATACGCCATTTCTTTCACCTCTCTAATATTTTGCGCAAGAAGAACCGGACGCGCGCCCGGCTTCCTCTTCTTCAGAAATTGGCTGGCTACGCGTGGAGCATAGCCTTACAGTATAGATTATACTGTTTTTTGTACAGTATTGGCAAGACCAAAAGCAAAAAAAAATCGAATAAAATACAGAGAAACTTTGTACATCTTGTTAAGTCTATCATTTTTATCCGCTTTTTCTTTGTGAATAACGCTCGGGTTCGGTCAGTTTAAACGGATGCAGGTATTCCCTTTCCGGCTTGCATTTTTCGCAAAACCGGCTGAACTGCGCGCAAAATGCGAAGTTTTGCCCTCTGCCTTTTGTGCACATTTTTCGTATACTGCTATTGACTTTCCCTTTCTTCGGTTATAATATGAATACATGAACATATGAGCAATTGTTCATATATTATCAACCATCACCGACAGGAGGCGATCCGAAATGGCAGACGAACACAAGCATGAGGATACCTTATTAAATGAAGAAGTGCATGAGCACGAACATCATCACCACGAACACGATGAAGATGAATGCAACTGCGGCTGCGGGCATCCTCATCACCACGATGAGGATGAACACGAGCACCACCATCATCATGACGATGACTGCGACTGCGGCTGCGGACACCATCATCACCATGATGAGGACGAGGAGCACGAGCATCACCATCATCATGACGACGATGACTGCGACTGCGGCTGCGGACACCATCATCACCATGACGAGGATGAGGAGCACGAGCACCACCATCACGAGCACGCCGCCGGCGCGCACAGCGTCAAGCGCGTTTACACGCTGCAGAATGTCGGCTGTGCACACTGCGCGGCAAAAATGGAGCAGCGCATCAGCGAACTCGAGGGCGTGGAGGACTGCGTTCTCGTATTTGAGACCAAGCAGCTGCGCGTGACTGGCGAAAATCCGGATGCGCTTCTGCCGGAAATCCGTGAGATCTGCTCGTCCATCGAGAGTGAAGCCAAGGTCATTGCACCCAAGTCCAAGCACTACGGCAAGGACGGTCAGCGCGTTTACACGCTCGAAAACCTCGGCTGCGCACACTGCGCTGCGAAAATGCAGCACCAGATCAGCCAGCTGGACGGCATCGACGATTGCGTGCTGGTCTACGAGACCAAGCAGCTGCGCGTCAAGGGCGACAATCCTGATGAACTGCTTCCCGAAATCCGTAAAATCTGCTCAAATATCGAGAGCGAAGTCAAGGTAATCGCTCCCGAGGAGGAAAAGGAAGAAAGCAGCCGCCATCCGCTTGCCGAAATGCTCATCGGTGCAGCGCTGTTCGTTGCCGGTCTGCTCATTCCGGTCATGGCTGTCAAGCTGGTGCTGCTCATCGCGGCTTACCTGCTGCTCGGCCGCCATGTCCTGCTGACGGCTGTCAAGAACATCGGCCGCGGTCAGGTATTTGACGAAAACTTCCTGATGGCCGTTGCAACCATCGGTGCATGGGCGGTCGGCTCGTTCGACGAGGCTGTCGGCGTTATGCTGTTCTACCGTGTCGGCGAATACTTTGAGGACCGTGCGGTTGACCGTTCGCGCAAGCAGATCATGGACGCGATCGACCTGCGTCCCGAGACGGTAAATCTGGTCAAGGACAACGGCGAAATCGAGGTTATTCCGGCCGAGGACGCACAGGAGGGTGACATTGTTCTGGTACGCCCGGGCGACCGCGTTCCGCTGGACGGCGAGGTTGTCGAAGGCGAAAGCCGTCTGGATACCTCGGCTGTTACCGGTGAACCGGTTCCGGTTCGTGTCGCTGCCGGCGACAAGGCAACCTCCGGCTGTGTCAACACCGACGGCGCGATCAAGCTGCGTGTCACCCACATTCTCGCTGAGAGCATGGTACAGCGCATTCTCGACAGCGTGGAGAATGCAGCGGCCCGCAAGCCGAAGATCGACCGCTTTATCACCCGTTTCTCCCGCGTTTACACCCCGGCTGTTGTTGCGATTGCCCTGCTGACCGCCATTATCCCAAGCCTTGTTACCGGCGAGTGGCACAAGTGGGTCTACACCGCGATGACCTTCCTTGTAATCTCCTGCCCGTGCGCACTGGTGCTCAGCGTACCGCTGACCTACTTCTCCGGCATCGGCGCAGGCTCCAGACGCGGTATCCTGTTCAAGGGCGGCGCTTCTCTGGAAGCACTGAATAACGTTAAGACCATCGTTATGGATAAGACCGGCACCATCACCAAGGGCAACTTTGTGGTACAGAAGGTCGTTCCGGCGCAGGGCGTTCCGCTCGATGAGAATGAGCTTCTGTGGCTGGCTGCCGCCTGTGAAGGCGCTTCCACCCACCCGATCGCCAAGTCCATCATCAACTCCTACGAGGAGCGCAAAACGTCCGCGGCAAAGGCCGGCGACTTTTCTCTTGTTGCCGTTGGTGCAACGGTTGAGAACATCCGCGAACAGGCCGGCGAAGGCGTTTTCGCCGAGCTTGAAGGCAAAACTATACTCTGCGGCAACGTAAAGCTGATGGAGCGCAATAACATCGACCTTTCCGGCTACCACGGCACCCCGGGCAGCACGGAAGTGCTGCTGGCGATGGACGGTCACTTCCTCGGTCATGTTGACATTGCCGATACCATCAAGGCAGATGCCAAATCCGCAATCAGCCGCATGAAGGCTCAGGGACTCACCACCGCCATGCTGACCGGTGACGGTCAGGCCAGTGCGGACGCGGTTGCACAGGAAGTCGGCATTGACGAAGTGCGTGCCCGCCTGCTCCCGCAGGATAAGCTGTCGGCGCTGACCGATATCCGCGAGAAGCGCGGTGCGGTTATGTTCGTCGGTGACGGCATCAACGATGCTCCCGTACTCGCCGGTGCAGACGTCGGCGCGGCAATGGGCAGCGGCGCAGACGCGGCAATCGAGGCCGCAGATGTGGTGTTCATGAAGGCCGACCTGACTTCCATCCCGATCTCGGTCAAGATCGCCCGCAAGGCGAATATCGTCTCCAAGGAGAACATCGTGTTTGCACTCGCGGTCAAGATCCTCGTTATGATCCTCGGTCTGTTCGGTATCGCATCCATGTGGCTGGCCGTATTCGCCGATACCGGCGTGGCTATGCTGTGCGTGCTCAATTCGATCCGCATGCTGTATATGAAGACCGAATAACACATACTCTTTGCACCTCTCATACTGAAAGGCTCCCATTCCGGTTGGAATGGGAGCCTTTTGTATACCATATAGTCCGTGCTGATACGCAGGGTTTCCGCCCGAAAGGCAAATAGAACTCGCCTGCGCGGCGGTGCGGCACAAGAGGATAGAAACCGCAGGTGTCTATCCTCTTGCCCACCGCCGTGGGTATGGCGGTTACTTATGGAAAACATACTCTTTTCTGAAAGTCCTCGGCGCCATACCAACCGCCTTGGAAAACTGCGCATTGAAATGGCTCGGGTTGTCATACCCCACCTGCGATGCAATCCGCGTTACCGGCAAATCAGTTGTGATGAGCAGCGTCTGCGCTTCGCCAATCCTGCGGCGCAGAACATACTGCAGCGGCGAATATCCGGTCACTTCCTTGCAGATATGCGCCAGATAGTACGGACTGACGTGCAGCGCATCCGCCATCTGCTGCAGAGAAAATTCGTCCGCAAAATGCTTGTCGATGTAATCCTTGATGCGCTGTGCAAAGGCATTGCCGCTGTGCGTGCTGCCCTCGGCTGCGGTCGCGCGGAACTGCTGCACGAGCGTCAGGATCGCAAGCAGAAGATGATGTGCACCGTCGTCGTTGCCCTCGGTCAGCTCATTGTAAAGCACGTCGTACAGATGCTCCAACCGCACGGTCTGCAACTCGGTCAGGCGGCACACCGGACAGGAATCCTCCGCGATCAGCGTATTTTCGCGCAGTCCGGGCACAGCCAGTCCGCCAAGCGCCAGACTCGAGGTTGCCACCGGACGATCCGGTCCGGACGGCTCATCGTGCACGACGCGGCTGTTGAAGATGAACAGATCGCCGCGGCGTGCCTCATACGGCGTGCCGCCGACAAAATAGCGGCTCTCGCCGCCTCGCACGAGTACAATTTCCACTAAATCGTCATGCGCGTGCATAACACGCGGATGTGCCGACGCCTTCTCGTCCGTGCGGCTGACCGAAAACAGACGCGGCATCTGCGTCAGGCCGAATGGCGCTTCATATTCCTTTTTCACAAAGCATTGAATCATAAAAACGCTCCTTTTCCCTCAATTCCGCGGCAAAAGCGCCTTTCTGCGGCGAAGATAGTATCCGCGAAAAACCAGCCGGTCGGGCTAACAATCCGGATACCGACCTCACCGACCGGCCCCGCCAGCGCAAACCAGATCAAACCTTTGGCAATACTGCCTTTTGTCCGATCGCGGTACATATAATCAGATAAACTTATTATAGCGCTCCTGCGATGAAAACTCAATGCAGCGCTTCGCCCGCTACGGTCCGGCAGGGCTGCGGATAACAGAAAGCCTGCCACCTATGGTGACAGGCTTTCTCTATGCTGATTTTATCGAATCGGCAGCATCTTGCCGGTCTCGAAGGATTCCTTGCAGCGGTAAGCAGCCTCGGAGACGGCGGTGCCGTCATAAACGGTGAGGTCAGCCGGCTTGGTGTTGTCGCGGACATGGCCGGTGAAGGCAACCATCTCGGCTACGAAAGCCTCGTGCCAGCGGCTCATGAAGTCCGGATAATACTCCTCGCGGGAGCCGTGCTCATCCACGATATTCAGCAGGTTCTTTGCGCCGACGTTTGCAATGCGCAGCGTGCCGTGGGTGCCGATGATCTCGGTCTCAACGTTGGAGCCTGCGGCATGGGTGCGGTTGGTGAACATGAAGCCCATTGCGCCGTTCTCCATCTGGATGGTAGCAGCTGCGTTGTCCGCATCGTTCAGCTCCTTGTACAGGTCGAACTCGAATACGCCGCCAATTGCCCATACATTCTTGACATCCGAGCCGGTGAACCAGCGGATGAGGTCGATATCATGTACGCACATATCAAGGTACTGACCGCCGGAGTGCGGTGCAAACTTGAGGGTAGACTCGATGGTGGAACGCGGGTCCTGCGTGTAGGAGCGAACCAGAACAACCTTGCCGATATCGCCGTTGTCAATCTTGCGCTTTGCCTCGGCGTAGGACTTGTCAAAGCGGCGCATGAAGCCAAGCTGGAAAATCAGGTCAGGATGTGCCTCGATGACCTTCTCGGCAGCCTTGCACTGTGCAACATCCGTGCCGAGCGGCTTCTCGCAGAAAACGTGCTTACCGTGGTTCATGGCAATTTCAATCTGCTGGCAGTGCAGGAAGGACGGGGAAACGATAACGATCGCGTCCAGCTCCGGATTCTTGCACATTTCCTCAAAATCGGTGTAAGTATTCGGCACGCCGAGCTCTGCCGCAACTTCCTTTACGCGGTTTGCATCTACGTCGCAGATGGCTGCCAGTTCGCAGCCCGGAACCTGCGTTGCAAGGTTCTTCGCGTGCTCATAACCCAGACGACCCAGACCTACCGAACCAACCTTAACAGTTTTCATGGTATATTCTCTCCTTTTATATGTAACTCTCTCTCTTACGCGGCGGTTTTGCCGCTCTCCATTTGATGATTCTATTGTAGCGTTTCGGGGACTGAAAAAACAGAGCATTCTTGCGAAAAGAACGCCCCTATTTGCGGGATATGAGCGGGGCTCTCGGGCAAACTTTCAAATTCTTGCGGTCGATGTAAAAAGGCAGACCCGACGGTCTGCCTTTACGCTTACGTTCTCAGCTGACATGAATGACGGCCACCGGACAGCCGCCTGCGGCCTCCTGCGCGCCCGCCTGCTCCTCTGCGGTCTCCGGCTGATGATGGACTTCGGCAAGGCCGTCCTCCGCAATGCGGAACACGGAAGGACAGGTTCCTTCACACAGACCGCAGGAAATACAGCCGTCTCGTTCGATTGTAATGTGCATACCGATACACTCCTTTCGGAGATTCAGTTTGCCCCGTTTCCGATGATTTATGCGTGTCTGCGCAGAAATTCCCGTACTTCGTCTGCTGTCGGCACCGAGGGAGCCGCGCCTGTGCGCGAGACTGCGAGAGCGGATGCCGCCGAAGCCTCCTACAGCGCGGTCTGCACCGATTTCCCTGCGCTGACCGCCGCAAGAAAGTATCCGCAGAAGGTATCTCCGGCAGCGGTGGTGTCCACGGCCTTTACCTTAAATGCAGGAAGTTGAAACCGACCTTCTTCTCCATCGTACAGCACACCGTCCGCGCCGACTGTCATAACGACCGACGCATTCGGGTATTTTGCCCGCAAAGCCGTCAGCGTATCCTCGAAATCTGCATTTGCATCCGTTCCCGCAAGCTGTGCCGCTTCGATTTCATTCACCATAAACAGGCTGACGCACGCAAGCGGCAGCTTTTCGGTATTCTCCGGCATGGGAGACGGATTGAACACCACCCGCAGTCCCCTTTCATGCGCACGGCAGATGATCTCCGGCACGAGGTTGACCTCATTCTGCAGCAGCACCCAGTCGTCCGGCTGCGCGGTGTCGAGCACCCGCTCGATATACTCGCTCGTCATGCTGCGGTTTGCGCCGCCGAACACGATAATCCGGTTCTGACCGGCGGCGTTTATCTCGATAACGGCATGTCCGGACGGGCCGTCCACCTCGCGCAGCAGCGAGGTATCCGCACCGGATTCCCGCAGCAGATCGGCCATAAAGCGGCCTTCCGCGCCGATCGCGCCCGCGTGCAGCACCTCTGCGCCCGCTCGAGCCGCCGCCAGTGACTGGTTGAGCCCCTTGCCGCCCGCAGCCACGGCATAGTCCTTCGCGGTGATGGTCTGTCCCGGTCGTACAAACTGCTCCACCTGATATACCTTATCTATATTCAGCGAACCGAAATTGATGATGCGCATAGCTTCGCTCTCCTTCTCTTTTTCTGTCAGTATAGCATATCCGTCCTCCAGTCGCCACTACAAGCAGCTTTTTATTGGTATTTTCTCCAAAATCGCTGAGTTACAATTGACTTATCTGCCAAAAAGTTCTATTATTTTAATATGTTTCTACAAGAAAGGGAGGGGACTTTTTTGAGTCGTTTATCCATTGAAACGCCGGGCAAGGCTGAGACCGTCATTGCCGGCTTGTACCGCGATATCGAGCGGCGCATCAGCGCCAGTCCTCCGGGTCTGTGTCCGGTGGATATGTCGCTGTCGTTCCTGCGTCTGTGCCATGCACAGACCTGCGGCAAATGTGTTCCGTGCCGCATCGGTCTGGGGCAGCTGACCACTCTGCTCGAGCAGGTGCTGGATTCCACCGCAACACCGGAGACCATTGACCTGATCGAGAAAACCGCCCGTGTCATTCAGGATACGGCGGACTGCGCCATCGGCTATGAGGCTGCCCGCATGGTTCTGCAGGGCGTGCAGGGCTTTCGCGATGACTATCTCTCCCATGTGGAGAGCGGCCGCTGCCTGTTCGGCTGGGATCATCCGGTGCCGTGTGTGGCACTGTGCCCGGCCGGAGTGGATATTCCGGGTTATATCGCACTCGTGCGTGCCGGCCGTTACAATGACGCCGTGCGCCTGATCCGCAAGGACAACCCCTTCCCGACCGTATGCGGCTATGTCTGCGAGCACCCGTGCGAGGCACACTGCCGCCGCAGCATGGTGGACGATGCAGTCAACATCTGCGGCATCAAGCGCTTCGCGTGCGACCACGCGGACAACACCACGCCGCCGGATTCCGCACCCTCGACCGGCAAGCGCATCGGCATCATCGGCGGCGGACCGGGCGGTCTGTCGGCGGCGTATTTCCTGTCGCTGATGGGGCACCAGGTCGTAGTCTATGACCAGCGTCCCAAGCTCGGCGGCATGCTGCGCTACGGCATTCCGGATTATCGTCTGCCGCAGGACAAGCTGGATGCGGATATCGACTTCATCCTGTCCACCGGCATTGAGGTGCACACCGGCGTTTCCATCGGCCGCGATATTTCGTTCGCCGAGATTGAGAACCAGTACGACGCGGTTTACATCTCCATCGGTGCGCATAACGACAAGAAGATCGGCATTCCCGGCGAAGACGCAGTCGGCGTACACTCCGCGGTGCAGCTGCTCCGCGACATCGGCGAGGGCCGCGTGCCGGACTTCAAGGGCAAGCGCGTCTGCGTCATCGGCGGCGGCAACGTGTCGATGGATGCAACCCGAACCGCAATCCGTCTCGGTGCCTCCGCAGTAACGTGCGTCTACCGCCGGCGCGTGACCGATATGACCGCACTCGCAGAGGAGATCGAGGAAGCACAGAGCGAAGGCTGCCAGATTCTCTCGCTGCAGGCGCCCGATCACATTGAGACCGATGAAACGGGCCGCGTTACCGCTCTGTGGACGCGTCCGCAGGTCATCGGTGCCTATGGCAAGGACGGTCGTCCGCGTCCCTACGATGCCGATCAGCCGCTGCTCCGCACACCGTGCGATGTCGTTATCGTAGCCATCGGCCAGTCCATCGACGCAAAGCCGTTCGAGCAGATCGCTCCGGTCGTGCGCGGCAAGATTCAGGCCGAATCCGACGCATTTGTGCCGAACACCCCGCATGTATTCGCGGGCGGCGATGCCGTTACCGGTCCGGCGACCGTTATCCGCGCGGTAGCCGCCGGCAAGGTGGCTGCGGCCAACATTGACGCACACCTCGGCTTCCGTCACGTTATCAAGAGCGATGTTGAGATTCCGGCACCGCATCTGACCAACATGCCGGCCTGCGGCCGCATCGAGCTGCGCAGCAGACCCGCCGAGGAGTGCGTCGGCAACTTTGATCTGGTAAAGTGCGGCATGACCGAGCAGGAGGTTCATCAGGAGACCTCCCGCTGTCTGCGCTGCGACCACTTCGGCTACGGTATTTTCAAGGGAGGGCGTTCTTCTAAATGGTAAATCTGACGATCAATTCTATCCCGGTGACTGTACCGGAAGGCACCACCATTCTGGATGCCGCCGCCTCTGTCGATATCGAAATTCCCAGCCTGTGCTACCTAAAAGAGCTGAACGAAATCTCCGCCTGCCGCGTCTGCTGTGTCGAGGTAGAGGGCGAAGGCAAGCTGGTTCCCTCGTGCAACAACGTTGTGCGTGAAGGCATGGTCATCCGCACCAATTCTCCGCGTGCACTCGAGGCGCGCCGTGTCAATATGGAGCTTATCCTCTCGCAGCACGACAACAAGTGCGCGACCTGTATCCGCTCGGGCACCTGCCAGCTGCAGAAGATCGCAAACGATATGGGCATTCTGGGTGTTTCCTACCCCACCGACCTTGCACGCGGCAAAAAGGCCGACTGGACGACCACGTTCCCGCTCTACCGTGATGTAAACAAGTGCATCAAGTGCATGCGCTGCATTCAGGTATGCGACAAGGTGCAGTCGCTGTCCGTCTGGGATATCAGTGGCTCGGGTGCGCGCACCACCATTGATGTTTCGGAAAACCGCGTAATCAAGCAGGCGGACTGCTCGCTGTGCGGTCAGTGCATCACGCACTGCCCGACCGGCGCTCTGCGCGAGCGCGATGACACGCAGAAGGCGTATGCTGCGCTCGGTGATCCGGACCGCGTGACCATTGTGCAGATTGCTCCGGCTGTGCGCGCTGCATGGGGCGAAGCCTTCGGTATGCCGACCGGCAAGGCAACCGTCGGTCAGCTGGTGTCCGTTCTGCGCAAATTAGGCGCGGATTATGTGTTCGACACCACGTTTTCCGCCGATCTGACCATCATGGAGGAGGGCACCGAGCTGCTCCAGCGTCTGCAGGCGGGCGATCTGGACAATCAGCCCATGTTTACCTCGTGCTGCCCGGGCTGGGTGCGCTTTTTGAAGTCGCAGTTCCCGGAAATGACCGGCCGTCTGTCCACCGCCAAGTCGCCGCAGCAGATGTTCGGCGCGGTCGGCAAGACCTGGCTGGCACACAACCTCGGCGTGGATGCGGACAAAATTTACAGCATCTCCATCATGCCGTGCATCGCAAAAAAGGCCGAGCGCGAGCTGCCGAGCATGGATTCGGCCGGTCACGGCAGCGATGTCGATCTGGTCATCACCACCCGAGAGCTGGCGCGCATGGCGCGTGCCGAGCACCTCGATGTGGAAAACATCGCGGAATCCGCGTTTGATTCTCCGCTGGGCGACGGCACCGGCGCAGGCGTTATTTTCGGCGCGACCGGCGGCGTTATGGAGGCCGCGCTGCGTTCGGCGTACTTCCTCACCACCGGCGAAAATCCGTCTCCGGATGCATTCCGCGAGGTGCGTGACGACGGCACGATTTCTCCGCTGCCGTGGCGCGAAGCGACGTTCGAGCTGGCAGGCCGGACTGTGCGCTGTGCGGTAGCGAGCGGACTGGGCAACGCGCGTCAGCTTCTGCACTCGCTGCAGCGCCGTGAGGTACACTATGAGTTTGTGGAGATCATGGCATGCCCGGGCGGCTGTGCCGGCGGCGGCGGTCAGCCGGTGGACGGCACCGACCGCGAAAAGGCCGCCGACCGCGGCAAGGTTCTGTTCCGACTCGATCAGAATGCACCGCTGCGTTTTTCGCACGAAAATCCGGCGGTTCAGGCGCTGTACCGCGAGTATCTGGATGAGCCGTGCTCGCACAGAGCGGAGGAGCTGCTGCATTGCGACCATTTCGCATGGCAGATGAATGCTTCCCGTTAAGGGCAAAAGGATAGACACCTGCGGTTTCTATCCTCTTGACTCCAGTTTCCCTTATTTCTTAGTCTGGCGCAGGTCAGAGACCGGCGACCGCTTCGAAAAAAGGGGAACGACAGAGGATTTTTCGTATACTGCGGACGGACCGACAGGTCCGTCCTTTTCTTTACATATAAGCAGTTCAGATAGTGTGCTGCTACACATACGGTTCAATCAACGCAGCGTGCGGCACAAGGTGAATTGCCCGTAGGGCAAGAGAAGGTCCCCTGGGGGATAGCAGTGCCGCACAATTCGTCAGTCCGGAGATTTTAGACAGCACCTGCGAGGATAAATTATACCCAACAGATAAATTCACAGGTGCCTTCCGTTATAACACACCAAAGAATTGCGCAACACTGTTATGTTGCGCCTGCGTTGATTGAACCACCTGTGTAGCAGCAAGGAATCCGGCACTGCGTAGAGGTAACGAAATGGGAGCACACTGTGCTCCCCTACAGTAGAAAAGATCCTCTGCCGTTCCCCTTTTTCGAAGCGGTCACCGCTCTCCGATTTTCGCCAGACTATCTAACAAGGGAAAGGCAGGAGTTCAAAGAGGAAGGGAAAACGCAGGTGTCCCTTCCTTTTTGCCCCTGCGGCGGGTGCCGCACTCTCCCGCGCTCCGCAGAGCGCAACTCTTTCGCTGAGATTCAGTGAAAAACTCCCCGCCCGTTAGGAACGAACACGCCTGCGCAGTTCGCGCACCCCATCTATTCGGTGCAAAAAGAGACAGAAAAACGGCACAGCCAACGCTGTGCCGTTTCGCTTATTTATTCGATATTCTGTGCGCAGATAATGGAAATTTCCGACCCCTTATTACTGTTTTCCGGCTGAATATTCTTCTGCAGCAGGTCTGCGAGCAGACGCAGCGGCTGGCTGCCCTGCCGGAACAGATCCTGTGTGATGGTCAGATCAAGCGAGCCGTCGAGCAGCATTTGCTTGCGGCGCGGCGACATATCATGTGCGATCACACGCACCTGCTGATCCATGCCTGCAGCTTTGAGTGCGTCCACGCAGCCGGTAACGCTGCGGTTTGCCATATAGATGGCCGCCGGCGGATTGTCTGACTGCAGCGCCGCCGTAACGCGGTTATAGGTCAAACGGTAGTCGTTATAGGTCTCCTCAATCTCGATCTGCGAGGAAGAGAAGCCTTTTTTCTTTAGATGCTCGCAGAAGCCGTCTAAACGGGTGCGGTGGCCATCGTACTCCAGATTACCCGCCATCGCCAGCACACGCGCGTTTTTCGGCACGCACTTGCTGAGCAGCTCGGCGGCAATACGGCCGCTTTGTGTGTAATTTTGACCTACAAAGCACAGACGGCGGCTATTCGGCAGATCCGAGTTGAACGTGATGCACGGAATGCCCTGTTCGGCCAATTCTCCGATGCGTGCTTCTATCGAAATATCATTTAATGCACACAGTGCGATGCCCTGCGCACCCCAGTTTACCAGCTCGTCCAGCAGCTCGATCGTCTCGCGCGGAATATCTGTTTCACAAGTGCACACACGCACCTCAACATCGCGCTTTTCCAGCTCGGAACGCGCAGCCTGAATGCCTCTCGGGACATCCTCGTGGAACGGACCGCTCCAGTTTGGCAAAAGCACACCCAAACGCACAGGTTTGAGCGGCAGTTTTGCCTCTGCGGCCTGCCGATGCGCCTCCTTCGGAGAAAGATAACCGGTCTCCTGAATGGCATTCAGCACACGCGCACGCACATCCGCGCGCACATACGAACGATTATTTAATACACGGTCTACCGTGCCGCGGGAAACACCCGCAAGCTCAGCAATCGTTTGAATAGTTGGTCTTTTGTTCATAGTCCTTCACCTTTTCATAATTGCTCTTTATATTATCCTGCATCTTTGCGATGTTTCTTTTCTCTGTGCTTATTATACCATATTTCTGTGCTTTGTGAAGACAAAATCTGTGCTTTCCTTCTTTCTGTGCATTTGCACATACCGCTTTTGGCACAAGTTTTCCGATATATCCGGTGTTTTATGCTCTATTTTTCATTTTTTCAAAACTATGTGCGATATTCTGTGTTTTTCACAGAATGTGTGCTTTGTACGACATATACAATTACACACATCAAACCTTGTGACCGCCCTTGTTTCCCGCATATTTGTTTTGCATTTCTCAGTTTATACGCATTTTACGCGCATTTTATTCGCTTATTTTGACGTTTTTCCATTTGAACAATTTTCACACCGGCAAATTGCCTGTTGACACTTCCGTACCCGCTCGCTATAATAAGCACATAAACAGCACAGAGCACACAACCGCACAGTGCTGAAAGAGCGACAAGAGAAGAAAAACGAGAAAAGAAAGGGAGACACACTATGAAAAAGAGACTGTTAGCAGCCCTGCTCACCAGCGCCCTCGCACTCAGCCTGACCGCCTGCGGCGGCGGCGATTCTACCCCCGCACAGACCGGCGGCGACAGCGCCGGCACCGCATCCCACGATGGCCCGTACAAGATCAGCATGGTGCTCAAGACCAACGCTGCCGAGTTCTGGAACATTGTTCAGGCAGGCGCTGAGGCATATGAAGATGAGCACCCGGATCAGGTCAGCCTGGACATCAAGGGTCCTCCGGCTGAGACCTACTACGAGGAGCAGCTCAACACCATCCAGACTGACCTTGCGGTTGAGTCCTACGATGGCTACCTGATCGCTCCGCTGCAGTCCGAGGCTGTTGCAACCGCTATCGCAAACACCGACAAGCCGGTCGTAGCATACGATACCCGCATTGATTCCGACAAGTGCCTCGCATTCGTCGGCACTGGCAACAAGGAAGCAGCCAAGGAGGGCGGCAAGGCCGCTGTTGAAGCTGCAAAGGCAGCCGGCTGGACCGATATCAAGTGCATCGAGATCGCAGGCGTTCAGGGTGACGCAACCAACACCGCCCGCATGGAAGGCTACCGCGAAGGCGTAAACGAAGCCGGCGGCGAGTTCCTTGATGCAGAGACCCAGTACGCTAACGCAACCGCTGACCTCGCTGTAACCGCGATGGAAGGCATCATGAGCAAGTATCCGGAAGGCGTTGCCATCATCTGCTCCAACAACGACGATATGGCGTTGGCGGCTGCCCGTACCGCAAAGGACAATCCGAACTATGCAAAAACCATCTTCCTCGGCTTTGACGGCCAGAAGTCCGCAGTAGAAGCCGTTCTGAACGGTGAGCTGACCATGACCGCTGCACAGAACAACTTCGACATCGGCTACAAGGCAGTTGAGACCATCGTGAAGATCCTGAACGGCGAGGAGTACGGCGACGTAGACACCGGCACCGAGATCATCACCAAGGACAACGCACAGGCTCGTCTGGATAACTTCGCAAACTGGCTGAAATAATTTCTTGAAATGCACGCATTTCAAGGAGATGGGAAACACCGCGGCTTTGCCGCGGATGATTCCCGGGCGAAAATCAGCGCGTCGCACAGCGGCACACCGATTTTCTTACTTGTAAAAAAACGCAGATACATGCTCCGCGTTTTTTGTGAAGGCAACGCCTTCACGATTTAATACCGCCTGCGGCGGAAACGATGTATGGAAACGCGCTCCAACGCTTCATACAAACCTCTCTTTTTATTCCAAATGTTCATTTAAGGAGGAACACCCATGAAAGTAGGTATTATCGGTGCGGGTCGTATCGGTAAGGTACATGCGAAGAATATTTCCATGTTCGTACCGGAGATGGAGATCAAGACCATCGCTGACCCGTTTATGAATGAGCAGACCGAGGCTTTTGCCAAGTCCTGCGGCATTCCGAACACCACCAAGGACGCAAACGATATTCTGAACGATCCCGAGATCGATGCAGTTCTGATTTGCTCCTCTACCGACACCCATTCCAAGTACATCATCGAGGCTGCTCACGCAGGCAAGAACATCTTCTGCGAGAAGCCGATCGACTATGATCTGTCCAAGGTTCACGCTGCCATCAACGCAGCCAAGGAGGCTGGCGTAAAGCTGCAGATCGGTTTCTGCCGCCGCTTCGACCACAACCACCGCGCAGTTTACGACATGGTTCGTGACGGCAAGGTCGGCAAGGTCAACATCATCAAGATTTCCTCTCGCGATCCGGAGCCGCCTCCGGTATCCTATGTCAAGGTTTCCGGCGGTATCTTCTACGATATGATGATCCACGACTTCGATATGGCCCGCTTCCTCGCAGGCAGCGAAGTTACCGAGGTAAATGCAGTTGGTTCCGTTCTGGTCGATCCGGGCATCGGTGAGGCCGGCGACGTTGATACCGCGCTCGTTACCCTCAAGTTCGCAAACGGCGCGATCGGCGTGATCGACAACAGCCGCAAGGCAGTTTACGGTTACGACCAGCGCGTTGAGGTATTCGGCTCCGAAGGCTGTGCCGAGGACCAGAACGACACCCCGAACACCGCTGTTCTGTCCACCGCAGACGGCGCTGTACACGGCGTAGCCTACAAGGTAATGTGGGACCGCTACACCGGCGCATTCGTTGCCGAGATGCAGGCGTTCGCAGATGCCGTTATCAATGACAAGGAGACTCCGGTTACCGGCGAGGACGGTCTGTATCCGGTACTGATGGCAGCTGCTGCTACCAAGTCTCTGCATGAGGGCCGTCCGGTCAAGATCTCCGAGATCGAGGCTTAATCACAACTTAATTTTCACACCACGCACACAGTCTAAGCAATGTGCTAAAACCGTTGGTGCGCTATGCACCAACGGTTTTTCTATGCAAATTTGAGGGAGTTAGAACAGAGAAAATGTTATTCACTTGCGTAACCTTTGTATTTTTTACGATTTTAGTTGCGGTCATCTCCTATGTTAAGACCAAGGGCGATGACCAGACCACCGCTGACGGCTACTTTCTGGCAGGACGCGGTCTGCCGGGTGTCGTTATCGCAGGCTCGCTGCTGCTGACCAACCTCTCCGCAGAGCAGCTTGTCGGTACGAACGGACAAACCTGGGCGATCGGCATGAGCCCGATGGCATTCGAGGTCATGGCAGCCACCGCGCTGATCGTGTTGGCGCTGTTTGCCGCGCCGCGCTACCTGAAAAGCGGCATCACCACCATCCCGCAGCTGCTCGGTGAGCGCTATGACAGACCCACTAAGCTGTGGTTCTCCATCGCATACATCATTCTGTACCTGTTCGTGCAGATCCCGGTCATTCTGTACTCCGGTTCGCTGGTATTTGAAAACATTTTCAACCTGTCCGGCACGCTCGGCATTACCAAGTTCCAGTCTATCGTTATTCTCTGCATTCTGATCACCATCATCGGTTCGATCTACGCCATCTTCGGCGGTCTGAAGGCGGTTGCGGTATCGGATACCATCAACGGCGTCGGTCTGCTGATCGGCGGACTGATGATCCCGTTCCTCGCGCTCAACGTGCTCGGCCATGCCTCCGGCAGCGACAGCGGCGTTGCCATCATGGACGGCGTGCGCTACCTGATCCACAACCACGCCGATATGCTCAACTCCATCGCACCCGCACAGAGCGAAGCACCGGCGGTTCCGTGGCCGACCGTATTCCTCGGTCTGGTATTCCTCGGCTTCCAGTCGTGGTGCACGCATCAGTCGTTCATCCAGCGCGTACTCGCTGCTGAAAACCTCAAGGAAGCACAGAAGGGTGCGCTCTACTGTGCATTCCTCAAGATTCTCGGCTTCATGTTCCTCGCGCTGCCGGGCGTTATCGCTTACGCGATCTTCAACATCGAGGGCACGCAGGTATCCATGATGGACGACGCTTACCCGGCACTCATCACCCGCGTTGTACCGCAGCCGGTCATGGGCTTCTTTGCCGCGGTTATGTTCGGCGCGATCCTGTCCTCGTTCAACTCGGTGCTCAACTCGGTCAACACCATGTTCACCATGGACATCTACAAGGAATTCATCAACAAGAACGCCAACGATAAAAAGCTGGTCTCGGTCGGCAAGAATATCGGCATTGTGTTCGCGATCTTCTCGATGATCGTCGGTCCGATGGTCTACTTCTTCCCTGCCGGACTCAAGACCTTCCTCGATTCGTTCGTTATGCTGGTCGGTCTGCCGGTCCTGTCCGGTGTATTCGGCGGCTTCTTCTTCAACTGTCTGCCGAAGTACAGCGCACGCGTCATCATGGTGTTCCACATTATCTGCTACGGCGGCTTCATGCTGCTGTCCCCGAGCTACTCGCTGTTCGGCGGCAATGAGGGCAGCATCCACTACCTGTACGCCGTATCTATCCTGTGGCCGCTCGAGATGCTGATCATGTACCTCATGCACCGCCGCAACAAGAGCAAGGGCGCTGAGGTTTGGGTGCAGCAGGATGTCGGCGCGGTAGACCTGACCCCGTGGAAGTACAGCAAACTGGTCAGCGTGATCGTTATCGTGTGCGTGCTGCTGGTTTATCTGGCATTCTCTCCGCTCGGCATCGGAGCATAATTTTGGGAAAACAGCGTTGCATATCCGCTGCGCTTGATGTATCATCAATTTACAAGAGTAAGACAACCGAAACAAGAAAATTTGGAGGTAATTTATTATGGCACTGAGAAAATGCGCTTGCATCGACACTCTTTACACCGAGCTGGACTGGCTCAACCGTTTCCAGGCTGCAAAGAACGACGGCTTTGAGGCCGTAGAGTTCTGGGACTGGCGCATCCGCGATCTGGATGCGACCCGCGAGGCTGCTGAAAAGGCCGGCATTGCAATTTCCGGCTTCAACGGCGACGCGGACTACTCGCTCGTAGACCCGACCCACAAGCAGAAGTATCTGGACTACCTGAAGGAGTCCATCGCGGCGGCTAAGAAGGTTGGCGCAGCCAGCGTTACCATCCACTCCAACGCACTGGGTGACGGCGGCATTGTAGTAAACCACTACGACAACCTGTCCCACACCGTAAAGCTGTGCTCGATGTACGACACGCTGCTCGCCTGCGCTGAGCTGGCCGAGAAGGAAGAGATCAACCTCAACCTCGAGGCGCTGAACATCACCACCGACCACGTCGGCAACTTCCTCGCTACCACCCAGATGGGCGCTGAAATCGTTCGTCTGATCGGCTCTCCGCGTCTCAAGCTGCTGTATGATGTATACCACATGCAGATCAACGAGGGCTGCATCTGCGATACCATCTCCAACTACGGCGACACCTTCGGCCACATTCACGTTGCCGATGCTCCGGGCCGTCATGAGCCGGGCACCGGTGAGATCAACTATAAGAAGGTTATCCGTCACCTCGAGGAGTGCGGCTACACCGGCCGTGTCGGCTATGAGCTGTTCCCGCTGACCGATACCGCAACCGCCGTTAAGGCCATCATGGAAAACGCCTAAATCTCTCTTTCTTTCAAGTCCCTGTGCTGTATGGTACAGGGACTTCTGTTATGCTATGAGGCAGGCATATCGAACCTGCAAATCAAAATCTTCAACCGCATCCTGCATTTCCATGCTATAATAAAACTGCAAAGATAAAAACGCAACGTGCACTCCGTGCACCAGAGCCGGTAGGTAGCCCGGCCGTCCTGCTTTTGCAGGGTAAGTAACCTGCCCCTCCGGGTTGTCCATTCTTTGTTCATTTATTTTTCAGGAGGGAAAAACAATGGACAAAGTAATTGGCAGACTGACCGTATTTTTTGAGGACCCGTTCTGGGTCGGTGTATTCGAGCGGATCGAAAACGGCAGGTTATCCGCGGCAAAGGTAACCTTCGGTGCAGAGCCGAAGGAGCCGGAGCTGCTGATTTACCTGCTGCGGCACTACTACCGATTGCCATTCAGTCCGGCTGTTGAGACTGCCGTAAAGCCTGCACACCGCAATCCCAAACGGGCACAGCGGGAAGCCGGACGGCAGACCGCGCAAGTCGGCATCGGCACCAAATCGCAGCAGGCGCTGCAGCTCCAGCAGGAGCAGAACAAGCAGGCGCGCAAGCGCCGGAGCCGTGCGCGCAAACAGGCCGATGCCAAACGGCTTTATGCACTCAAACAGCAGCGAAAACGCGAAAAGCACAAAGGACATTAGTCCTTTGTGCTTCATCCTGTCGAAAAAGCTGCATTTCGACTCTTTTGCTTCGTGCGGCAGCACGCATAAAATAGAATTTGCGGAGCAAATTCATAAATTCCG
>OGYI01000374.1_pt1 | contig 57097 bp, 51 predicted proteins | sample 1576521 | NCBI WGS metagenome assembly OGYI01 (sample SAMEA3541484, study PRJEB24748) | human gut metagenome | biome: human gut; feature: human-associated habitat; material: faeces | place: China | collected 2012
AGCTGTGAAGAGGGGGTTCTTTGGACAGCATCTGAAAAGTATGAAAGCAAAAATCTGCCTTGCAAGCCGGCGGATAGAATGATAAACTATAAACATACGAAAAGGATGGGATTCATGTGGAAAAGCTGAAAAAAATTTGGCGGTTCTTGACTGCCCCAGAGATGCTTCTGTACATTTTGTTCGGCATCCTGACCACGGCGGTCAATATCCTTTCCTTTGGGCTGCTGCGGGATGTCCTGCAATGGCAGTTGCTGACGGCCAATACGCTCGCGTGGGTGCTCTCCGTCGCGTTCGCCTTCCTCACCAATAAGGTCTTTGTGTTCCGAAGCAAAAGTTTTGCGGCCAAGTTGGTGCTGCGGGAGCTGGTCTCCTTTGTGGGTGCGCGCCTGTTTTCCCTCGCGGTGGATACCGCAGGCATGTGGCTGCTGGTGGACGTTCTCACCTGGAACGACTGGCTGGCAAAAGTCCTCATGAATGTCATTGTAATTGTTCTCAATTATGTGTTCAGCAAACTGTTTATTTTCAAACGCCCGCAGTAGAGCGCATTTCCCCAATATCATCAACGGAGCGCAGCCAGCGCCCCGGCCAATGGAGGATTTTACATGTTAGCAACGGAAAAGACCATGGAAAAAATTGTAGCGCTTTGCAAAAGCCGCGGCTTTGTCTACCCGGGTTCTGAAATCTACGGTGGCCTATCCAATTCCTGGGATTACGGCCCGCTCGGTGTGGAGTTTAAGAACAATGTGAAAAGGGCTTGGTGGAAGAAGTTCGTCCAGGAAAGCCCCACCAACGTCGGTTTGGACGCCGCAATCCTGATGAACCCGGAGGTCTGGGTGGCTTCCGGCCATGTGGGCGGCTTCTCCGACCCGCTAATGGACTGCCGCGATTGCAAAACGCGCCATCGTGCCGATAAATTGATCGAGGACTTCACCGGGGAACCGGCGGACGGTTGGAGCAACCAGCAGATGATGGATTTCATCAAAGAGCACGACATCAAATGCCCGAACTGCGGTTCCTCCAACTTTACGGACATCCGCCAGTTCAACCTGATGTTTAAGACGTTCCAGGGCGTGCCTTCTTGACAAATACGCCCGGCCACGGAGTTTCCTTTGTCATCTCGCCCTTGGGATCTACCATCTGTACAAAAGGAAGATCGTATTTTCTGCCGACCTTGGAGTCGTCCTCACCGAATGCAGGAGCAATATGAACAACGCCGGTACCGTCTGTCAGGGTAACGTAGCTGTCACATACCACATAATGAGCTTTTTTATGCTGTTTTTCTGCAGCATCTGCAGCACACTGATACAGAGGCTCGTACTCCTTGTATTCCAGATCGGTTCCCTTGTAGCGCTCCAGAACCTCGTAGGAATCCTCTCCCAGAACGGTATCACACAGAGCGGCAGCCAGGTAATATACCTGTCCGTCCTCTTTCATCTTAACCTTTACATACTCCTCATCCGGATTCACGCAGAGAGCCACGTTAGACGGCAGAGTCCACGGAGTTGTTGTCCAGGCCAGAATGCTGGCATCCTCACCCTTTACCCGGAAACGGGCAATTGCAGAACGCTCTTTTACATCCTTATAGCCCTGAGCCACCTCGTGGGATGACAGAGGAGTTCCGCACCGCGGACAGTAGGGAACAATCTTAAAGCCCTTGTAAAGCAGTCCTTTCTCCCAGATCTGCTTCAGAGCCCACCATTCAGACTCAATAAAGCTGTTGTGGTAGGTAACATAGGGATTGTCCATATCTGCCCAGAAACCAACGGTTCCGGAAAACTTCTCCCACATGCCTTTATACTTCCACACGCTTTCCTTACAGTGTCCGATAAACGGCTCAAGACCATACTGCTCAATCTGCTCCTTGCCGTCCAGACCCAGCATCTTCTCCACTTCCAGCTCAACCGGAAGACCGTGGGTATCCCAGCCTGCTTTACGGGGAACCATATAGCCCTTCATGGTGCGGTAACGGGGAATCATGTCCTTGATAACACGCGTAAGAACATGACCGATATGAGGCTTACCGTTTGCGGTAGGCGGTCCGTCATAGAACGTATAGGTCGGACCCTCTTTTCTGGAGTCCATACTTTTCTGGAAAATCTGATTGTCATTCCAGAATTTTTCAATTTTCTTTTCACGCTCTACAAAATTAAGATTTGTAGGTACTTTCTCGTACATGGCTTTCTTCATCCTCCATTCTTATTCTGCGTGAAGTCCAGTGGCAGCTGCAAATAACATAAAATCCCGCTGAAAGGATTATCCGCTGAAAGAAAAAGGCCTTTTTCCTGCAACAGGAAAAAAGCCTTCAATGTCTCTATCTACCACCTATACTGCATACAATTATATGAGTTCCCTGTAACGGTGGAAATCCGGCACGGCCTACTGTCTGTTCAGCCTGCAACTCAAGAGTGATTTTCGACTGCCGATGTACTGGCTTCGGGCTCTCACCATCCCCGAATCGCTTTTGCTTTCCTGTCGGCGCTACTGTCTCCATCTGCGTTTTTTCTTTATGAATACTCTGCTCTATTATATGATCACCCCCGGATATTGTCAAGGTTTCCCTTGTTTGTTATTTATTTATCAATCACATTGTCTTTTTTTGCCTTTGGTGGTATACTGCAAAAAAGCATTTTACCTGTTTTTTACACCCACGAAATCGGATGTTTCTTCTATAGAAAGCGGACATCCGGGAGAAGGAGAATACCTATGAGTGAACGTAATCTTACTCTGCTGACCGACCTCTATGAGCTGACGATGATGCAGGGGTATTTTAAAGAAAAGGACGCCAATGAAACCGTTATTTTTGATGCATTTTACCGCAGCAATCCTGTAGGCAGCGGCTATTCTATCTGCGCCGGTCTTCAGCAGGTCATCGAATATATCGAAAATCTGCATTTCGAGGAGGATGATATTGACTATCTTCGCAGCACCGGACTGTTTGAAGAGGATTTTCTGGAATATCTGAAGAATTTCCATTTTTCCGGCGACATTTATGCCATTCCGGAGGGAACGGTTGTATTTCCCAGAGAGCCCCTTATCAAAGTCATTGCACCGATTATGGAGGCTCAGCTGATTGAGACCGCTCTTCTTAATATTATCAACCACCAGTCTCTGATTGCCACCAAGGCGTCACGGGTGGTATATGCAGCCAAGGGGGACGGGGTAATGGAGTTCGGCCTTCGCCGCGCCCAGGGTCCTGACGCAGGCATTTACGGCGCCAGAGCTGCCATGATTGCCGGATGTATCGGCACCTCCAATGTTCTCTGCGGAAAAATGTTCCATGTGCCGGTGAAGGGAACCCATGCCCACAGCTGGATTATGAGTTTTCCGGACGAGCTGACTGCCTTCCGTACCTATGCAAAGCTGTATCCCACAGCCTGCATTCTTCTGGTAGACACCTATGACACCCTGAATTCCGGCGTTCCCCATGCCATTCAGGTATTTAAGGAAATGCGGGAAGCAGGCATTCCTCTGACCTTCTACGGAATCCGCCTGGACAGCGGCGATCTGGCTTACCTGTCCAAACAGGCAAAGAAGATGCTGGACGAGGCAGGTTTCCCGGATGCTGTCATTTCCGCCTCCAATGATTTGGATGAAACCCTGATCAATTCCCTGAAAATGCAGGGAGCTGCCATTAACTCCTGGGGTGTGGGCACCAACCTGATCACCTCCAAGGACTGCCCCTCCTTCGGCGGCGTGTACAAGCTGGCTGCCATTCTCGATAAAAATACCGGAAAGTTTATTCCGAAAATCAAACTGTCAGAAAATGCGGAGAAGATCACCAATCCCGGAAATAAAACCATCCGCCGGATTTACGACAAGGAAAACGGAAAGATTATTGCCGATCTCATCTGCCTGGTTGATGAAGTATACGATCCTGCCCGCTCCCTGCTGCTGTTTGATCCCATTGAAACCTGGAAAAAGACTCACCTGGCGCCGGGCAGCTATACCATGAGAGAGCTGATGATCCCTGTCTTCCAGAAAGGAAAACGGGTTTACGATTCTCCTGAGGTTATGGACATTCAGAAATACTGCAAACAGGAGATGGCTACCCTTTGGGAGGAGTCCCTTCGTCTGGAATTCCCGCACCGGGTTCACGTGGATCTGTCAAACGAGCTGTGGCATATGAAAAATCAGCTTCTCGACAGCTACCACTATAACAGCTGATTGCTTCCGTCTTTCTGATCCGCTGCTTCTCCCAGACACCGGGAAGCCCTTGAGGAGCTGCTTTCTATCCGCAGGAACAAAAAGAACAGGAAGAAAAAATAGGTCACTGCACATCTGCAGCGGCCTTTTTTGTTCATTTCTTATTCACAAAACCGTTACAAACATTCCACAGTTTTGCTAAACTTCTTTCATATTTGTTCACTATACTTTATACCATCAGATAACGCATTGCTGCATTGCTGATTACAGTTAGATAATTTTTTTCATAATCGCCGGCGGTTTCAAATGCCGCCGGCTCCTCCCTTTTTTACCATCTTTCCTATATTTTCTATGTTTTTTACCTCGATTTTCCAAAAATTAGTCAAAACAGAGAAAAACCATCTGGTTTTTTATAAAAGTTTTTTTACAAAAAGACTGTCGATCTTCCCTCTTTTATGTTACAATTTATACATGAGTTTTAAATATTAATAGGGGGATTTTTTATTATGGCAAAAGAAATGATTGCTATGCTTCTTGCCGGCGGCCAGGGTTCCCGATTATATGCCCTGACCCAGAAGCTTGCAAAACCTGCAGTTCCTTTTGGCGGCAAATACCGCATTATTGACTTTCCACTTTCAAACTGTGTGAATTCCGGCATTGATACCGTAGGTATTCTGACTCAGTATCAGCCGCTCGTATTAAACGAATATATTGGAAATGGACAGCCCTGGGATCTGGATCGTCTTTACGGCGGTGTTCATGTACTTCCGCCTTATCAGAAGGCATCCGGCTCTGACTGGTATAAAGGTACTGCAAACGCAATTTATCAGAACATTTCTTTCATTGAGCGGTACAATCCGGAATATGTCATTATTCTTTCCGGCGACCAGATCTGCAAACAGGACTACAGTGATTTTCTCCGCTTCCACAAAGAGAAAAACGCAGAGTTCTCCGTTGCTGTTATGGAGGTTCCGTGGGAGGAGGCATCCCGCTTCGGCCTGATGGTTGCTGACGAGAATGACAAGATTACTGAATTCCAGGAAAAACCCAAGAATCCCAAGTCCAACCTGGCCTCTATGGGTATTTACATTTTCAACTGGGATATTCTGAGAAAGTACCTGATTGAGGATGAAGCTGATCCGAACTCTGAAAATGACTTTGGAAACAACATCATTCCCAATCTGTTAAAAGACGGACGCAATATGTACGCCTACCATTTTGACGGCTACTGGAAGGATGTGGGAACTATCCCCTCTCTTTGGGAAGCCAATATGGAAGTGCTGGATCCGGAGCACAGCGGTATCAACCTGTTTGACACCGACTGGAAGATCTACAGCCGCAACAGCGGTATGACCGGACACAAGATCAGCGCTGACGCTGTAGTAGAGAATTCCTTAATCACAGACGGCTGCCGCATTGACGGAAATGTCAAACACTCCATCCTTTCCTCCGGTGTCAGAGTCGAGGAAGGCGCTGTGGTAGAAGACGCTGTGATTATGAGCGGAACAACCATTAAGGCAGGCGCAGTTGTAAAACACTGCATCATTGCTGAAAACGTTATGATTGGTGAAAATGCCGTTGTAGGCGCTATGCCTGCTGACGGAGAAAAGGGCGTTGCTACAGTCGGCTCCGGTGTTGAAATCGGTGCAGGCGCTAAAATCGGCCCCAATGCAATGATCAATAATAATGTAAAAGGCGGTGAAGAACAATGGTAAATTCCAATGCAAATGCCCTGGGCATCCTTTTTCCAAACAGTTATGATTCTCTTGTACCCGAGCTGGTTGTAGAACGCCTGATGGCTTCCATTCCTTTCGCCAGCCGTTACCGCCTGGTAGATTTTATTCTCTCCAGTATGGTAAACTGCGGAATCGACAACGTTTCTGTCATTGTCCGCAAAAACTATCACTCTCTGATGGATCATCTTGGTTCCGGACGTGAGTGGGATCTGACCCGTAAAAACGGCGGTCTGAATATGGTTCCGCCTTATGCAGAAAAAACTGTTTCTGTTTACAATGGCCGTATTGAGGCTCTTGCCAGCATTCTGGACTTCTTAAAAGAACAGAAAGAAAAATATGTTATCATGGCTGACACCAATCTGGCTGTCAACTTTGATTTCAAGGCCATGATCGAGGCTCATATGGCAAGCGGCGCTGATGTAACGGTTGCCTATACAGAGCAGCCTCTTCCTGACAGCATCCTGGATGCACCTCACACCAGCAAGGATATGTATTATACCCTGTCTCTGGATGAGGGACGTGTATCTGAGATTCAGATCAATTCCAAGGAAACCGGCGTTCAGAATCTTTCCATGAACATTTATATTATTGATCGTCAGCTTCTCATTGATCTGGTTGGCAAGGCCTACGTTCTGGGACAGATCTATTTTGAACGTGATGTTTTGGCTTCCAACTTAAAGACTCTGAATGTTCAGGCTTTCCGTTTTGACGGTTATGTAGCCCGTATCTCTGATATGAAGAGCTACTTTGAAGAGAACATGAAGATGCTGGATGACAAGAATGTAGATGCTCTGTTCTACAGCGGAGATCCCATCTACACCAAGATCCGCGACGACAACCCGACACGCTATATCAACGGCTCCAGAGCCAAGAATATTATGGCTGCTGACGGCTGCGTGATTGAAGGCGATGTAGAAAACAGTATCCTCTTCCGTGGTGTCAAGATTGCAAAGGGCGCCAAGGTTCGCAACTGTGTACTGATGCAGGGTACCTCAGTAGAAGCAGGTGCAAGTCTGGAATACGTTATCACAGACAAGAATGTTACTGTTACCGAATACAAAGAATTAAAGGGCAACGATGCTTTCCCGGTTTATGTTGCCAAATATCAGAAAGTTTAATCTTCTCTTCTGTCATATTGAAAAGCAGCCCGGTCATCTTTCTTCGATGACCGGGCTGCTTTTTGATTTGCTGCATCCTTTTTCTTGTTTGTCAATTACAGCTTCTGTTGTTTACGGAATCCATACGCCATCAGGACCTACCTTAAAGCCGTCAGGTGTCGTGGTATCTGTCAGCATCCGTCCTCTTGTTCCGTCTGATACATTATGGAAATAGTACCACTTTCCATCAATCTGATGCCATCCGGTGTACATATGGCCGCGAGTGCCGTCACTTTCTGCATGGAGATAATACCACTGTCCATCCAGAGAAATCCAGCCAACTGCCATAGAGCCGTCTGCATTGAAATAATACCAGTTGTTGGTGCCGTTCCAGTTAATGTACTGCCAGCAGGAAGCCGGTGTCACACCACCGGAGGTCTTAAAGGTCCACTGACCATCCTCTCTCACACTCCAGGTTCCAGTCACTGCTCCGCTGTTTCCGGCAGGCGCTGCACTTCCTCCGCCGCCAGCGTTGCTGCTGTTGGGACGGCTGGGTTTGTGCGGCTTTTCATTTTCCTCATAACTGAGGCCGTAATTCAGTTCGTAATAATTATTTTCACTGTCGCGGTATGCATAAGCCTTTCCGTTTCTGTCCTTCATTTCCTCAGGCATATACTGATCCTTCAGATATCCGGGAACATCGTTCGGGGAAATACATACGCCGTCTGCGTTCACTGCGATAACCTCATCATTCTTGGGAAGAGTGATCGGCATCTTGCCGGTCGGATTATAATCGCCTACAATTACATCCATTGTAGCATCTGCATAGGTATCAAAGCCGGCCAGAAGTGCATCTGCATAAGGCTCTACATTTCCTAACATCCATGCCAGCGTAAAGTTTACATTGGAGATTACCTTACCGCCATTGCCGTGAACTGCATCTGCAATTTCTTTAATCTTGCCTGCATTCTGCAAAGTGGTTTCCGCATGAGTGGATGCTGTCGGACGTCCCAGCTCATCTACATCATGAACAATCTTTCCGTCACAGATATCCAGCTCCAGATATCCTGCTGTTGCAGAGAAATAATTTCCGGACTTCGGATTTACAAACAGGATTGCATAATCAGCCTGATTATAATCCTCAGTTACCTGAATGCCGTACTTTTCTGTCAGATTCTTTCTCAGAGCCTCCGTCTGAGCCGGATTCTCTTTCTGAGAGAAATACTCTACATATACTTTCTTTCCTTCCAGCTTGTCCTCAGTCAACGGAAGAACCTGATCCTTGTTCTTTAACAGAACAACTGATTTCTGATGTACCTCATAAGCCTCATCCCAGTTTTCCGGATTGTCAACAACTCCTTTGGCGTTGTCCGGATCCCGGTAAGGATTCTCGAACAGTCCCAGTTCAAACATCTCTTTCAGAAGACGTTTGTTGGCCAGATCCAGATCCTCATTGCTTACTGTTACTTCTTCTCTTGTAAATCCGTAGGCAATCTCATGAGTATCATAATAATCGCTCTTACTTCCGTCCTCAGAACGCTCGTAGGCTTCCTTCATGGACCATACGTCATTGGTATCACCGATAATGTCTGTTCCTGCATTCACTGCATAACCGCACTTCTCCGGTACATCCAGATCCTCTACACCCCAGTCCATATTTCCGATGATGCCGCTGTCACTGTTCACATATCCGTCATGTCCCATCTGATCACGCAGTAAGCCCTGGATAAATTCTTTATTGAATGCAAATCCAACCTGCTGCATGTTCAGTTCCTTGCCGTTATTGTCATACTGCGGCTCGCTCTTTTCCGGAGCCGGTTTTGCGTAGTACGGCATGATTGAAGATACATTGTTGTCAACCGCTGCCTTAAATCCGGGCAGGTGATATCTCTGAAGGCTGTCTTCTGTCTGATATACGTTCCACTGACCCTGTTTATAGTGGGGATCAAATCCGTTTTCTCTTGCGCCGCCGCCCGGGAAATGTTTAATCGTCAGAGCAATACCATCTGTCTGTACGCCTTCACTGCTTCCCTGGAAGCCAACTACCAGACGCTCTGCTGCATCAGCAATAAATGCCGGATCCTCTCCAAAGGTACCATAGGTTCTCTGCCATCTGGGATCCGTCATGGTATCTACCATGTACATATATCCCTTTTTCAGTCCGCTGGCATCCCACTCACTTCTTGCAATTTCTGCAAATCTGGAAATCAGAGATGCATCTCCTCCTGCTGCAATATCGCCCTTGGCCGCTGCTGCCAGCCCCATGGTTCCGGGCCAGGTAGAGAATACGCCGGATGCGTCATTCATACCAAAGGTCATATCACCGTTTTCATTTCTGGAGTTGGAAGTTACCAGTACCGGAATACCAAGGGAAGTTCCCTCTGCCACATAGTTCATCTGGTTGATCCAGTTTGCCATATCCTCCGGTTCCGGATTCTGGCGCAGGATAAAGTGGCGCAGTCCCAGCTTTTCAATGGTATCAATGGTTCCCAGTGTTGAGGTTGTTCCAAAGATACTGGTATCATTGATCTTTTCTGTCTCATCCAGAAGTCCTGTCTTATCCTTTACAGAGGAATTGATTCCCATGCCTCTGGAATTGTTAAACATCATACCAATCTTGTCATCTACTGTCATCTGGCTGACCAGATCTGCGGCTCTTGTTTCTACATCTTCCCGCCAGTCCTCGTAGACATCCAGCTTTCCGTTTCCATTGGAATCCTTAAAGTACTTTCCATCTGCTTCCAGAATATTTTTCGCAGCTGCTCCGATCACCGGTTCTCCGGTTCCGTTTGCTTTTTCCTGATAGGTACTGGACCAAACGCCGTATGAAGACGGATCTACCTTTTCGCCATGCATTGCCAGTTCCTTTCCGCCTTCTGCATCAGCATACGCTGTTACCTGATAGTTTTCGTATGCTCCAAAATACTTCTGGTAGGTAAATACAAGATTCTTATCATCGCTGTCAAGACCCAGCTCAATTTCTGTTCCCTGCTGGCCAAGAAGTCCATTTTCACTTCCGATAGAAGCTGCTGCCTGACTGATGATATCCCATACCAGGCCAAACTCATCCTTCTTGTCCTTTGCATTAATGGCTTTTCTCCACTCTCCGCCGCGTTTCTCCGCAGCTTCCAGGGAAGCTGCAATACCTACATATGCCTTGCCTTCCTTCATAAGAGCCTGTACATCCTGCTCTCCGTCTTTTTCCAGAATCGGATCCAGAACAACCTTTCCATTAAAGTTTTCCGGAACTGCAACTCTCACATAGTTCTTGTAAGGAGTCAGGGAATGACGTGTCCGGACAACCGTATTTTCTGTCATACGGGTATAAACATTGGCTTCACCATTTGCCAGATATTCTGTCTCGGTATATTTTACATCACCGGCCTTGCCTTCCTTCTGGTTCACAGTCTCCAGCTTGATCTCGCGTTCCATAGAAGCCTCAATCGCCTCAGAATCACGTCCTGTCTCACCAAAGAACGGCTCGTTTTCTGCAAGAGCTATCATCTTTTCTCTGTCAGATTCCAGAATCCATCCGTTCTCGATCATATTATCAAGAGCTTCCGCATACTGATCCAGGTAAGTATCTCTGTCACCGTAAAGGCTTTCTACCTGATCCTGAGCCAGATAAATCATAGAACCGCTCTTATCACTGAAAGCGCCGTTGGCACCGCCGTAATAGGAAGCAACTGGTACGGAAATCTGCGGAGAAATGATTCCGGATGTCATATTTCCAAACTCATCTCTCTCCGGCGCAAATGCCATGCCATTCATAGAGCCTGCTACCTCATCCTTATACGGACCACACGGAGCCGACTCTCCATTCTGGGCCCAGTTATCCAGATTTTCCAGAGCTGCATTGATAAATACAGTAATATTGAAATCTGTTACTGTATGATCTCCCTTAAAGTCTACATACTCTCTGGTATCCCGTCCTGTCTGCATCTGCAGCTCATCTGTCGGATCTGCCGGGAAAATAATATCTGAGTGCGGGCCACCTGCCACTACATAATGACGGTACATGTTATCCGGCGCATCGCTGTCATGGCGAACCGGACCAGGATTGTAGTCATTTTCTCCCACCATCAGGATAAACGGAACGTCTGTAGCCTTAACCGGCATAAACATTCTCGTCTTTGAGCTCTGCTTCTTTGCAATAGAGGTATCCATCATACCGCCTACAAAGTTCAGATACCCATCAAAAATGTGATCTGCACTTCCTACGCAGTCCTTATAATCCTCGTAGGTTTCCAAATCCGCTGCGTCCTCTGCTACAAAGTTTGCCAGACCAAAGTTATTGGCAAAGGTATTGACATACCAACCGGACTGAGAGGAGCCAAACAGGTAGGAATTTACATCGCCGCTGTAATCCTCACCGTAGAGAATCGGGCTGTTTTCCTGTTTCAGCAAAGTACCTACCTGACCTAAAATATCCCAGAAAATACCATTGTCATCTCCCCATTTCAAGGCTGCATATCGATCCTGGTTAAAGGTCTTTAAAGATTTTACGGTAACATCCTTGGAGGTAACGCCTACATAAGCAGCGCCCTTTTCCATGATGTAATCGTAGCTCTGGCGCCACAGGCTGGCAATATCGGTCTTGCTGCTGGCATTGAGAATATCTACAAATACCACACCGCTGAAATCTGCCGCATCCTTCGGCTTAAATACTATAATTCGATCGACGTATTCCTCCTGTGCGTTGCTGGAGGTTGCCTTCGCTGCATTGCTGGCAGTTGCCAGCTTGCCATCTTTGATGTCATAAATATTTGCACTGCCCTTCAGGAAATATTCATGCTCCTCATAGGTATCAGAAAAGCCATAATCTTCTCTGGTACGTCCTGCCTGCTGGCTCAGATACGGGAAATTCTTCTCGTCCTGAGGAACACTAAGCTCGTCCGGTGTGTTTCCCTCCAGCACTTTGCCTTCTGAATCTACAAATTCAACCTTACTGTTAAAGGACTCCATGGCAGTCAAAACTGCGTTTGACCAGGTTGCATACTCTGCGTCCGAATCAGTTGCAATCCTCTCTCTGTCCTCGTCCTCCTCATCCTGCCACAGACCTCCGTCTTCACTGGGAATATACCAGGAATACCGGTCAGATCCTTCCGGCGGCGGACCTGCAAACGCCGGAAATACAGTTGTAGCACTCATTGCCAATACCAGTGCTGACGCAACCTTACGCCGCACCCTCCCCCTTGACATTTTACATAGTTTCTGCTGTCTCAACTTCATGTCTTCTCCTTTCCCTACAAAATGAATCTTTGCAACAACTACAAAAGGTATTATATCACCATTCCCCAGCAAAATAAACAGTTTATATTACGTTTTCTTTCGTTTTATTAGTATTTTGTTATGCTTTTCTTACGTTTTTCCGCTTTTCTTAGAACTTGCCAGCCTTAGCTGCTTCCTCAATGGAAACTGCAACTGCAACAGTCATACCAACCATGGGGTTGTTTCCTGCGCCAATCAGACCCATCATCTCTACGTGAGCCGGAACAGAAGAGGAACCTGCAAACTGTGCATCAGAGTGCATACGACCCAGAGTATCAGTCATACCGTAGGAAGCCGGACCTGCTGCCATGTTATCAGGATGCAGGGTACGTCCGGTACCGCCGCCGGAAGCTACGGAGAAGTACTTCTTGCCTGCTTCCAGTCTCTCCTTCTTGTAGGTACCTGCTACCGGATGCTGGAAACGGGTCGGGTTGGTAGAGTTACCGGTAATGGAAACGTCTACGTTCTCTTTCCACATGATTGCAACACCTTCCGGAACGCTGTTAGCGCCGTAGCAGTTTACTTTTGCACGAAGTCCCTCGGAATAGGACTTGCGGGATACTTCCTTAACCTCGTTGGTGTAAGGATCATACTCGGTCTCAACGAAGGTAAATCCGTTGATACGGGCAATAATCTGAGCAGCGTCCTTGCCCAGACCGTTTAAGATAACGCGCAGAGGTTTCTGGCGAACCTTGTTTGCTTTCTCAGCGATACCGATAGCACCCTCAGCTGCTGCGAAGGACTCGTGGCCAGCCAGGAATGCGAAGCACTCGGTCTCCTCTTCCAGAAGCATCTTGCCCAGGTTTCCATGTCCCAGACCTACCTTACGGGTATCTGCTACAGAACCGGGGATACAGAAAGCCTGCAGACCCTCACCGATAGCTGCTGCTGCGTCAGCTGCTTTTCTGCAGCCCTTTTTGATTGCGATGGCAGCACCAACGGTATAAGCCCATTTTGCATTCTCAAAGCAGATCGGCTGAATGCCTTCTACCATCTTATATACATCAAGACCTGCGTCTTTTGTAATCTTCTCAGCTTCTTCGATAGAAGCAATGCCATAGCTGTTTAATACTGCATCAATCTGTTTGATGCGTCTCTCATATGATTCAAATAATGCCATGATATGTAGTATCCTCCTTAAAAAATTCGTTTACCGCTTTCTTTATTCCTGTCTCGGGTCGATGATCTTAACAGCATCAGCTACACGGCCATACTGACCTTTTGCCTTCTCCCATGCAGTATTCGGGTCATCACCCTTCTTGATAAAGTCAGTCATCTTACCAAGGCTTACGAACTGATAACCGATGATATGATCGTCTGCATCCAGAGCGATACCGGTTACATAACCCTCTGCCATCTCCAGATAACGCGGGCCTTTTTTCAGAGTTCCATACATGGTACCAACCTGAGAACGGAGACCTTTTCCCAGATCCTCCAGACCTGCACCGATGGGAAGACCATCCTCAGAGAATGCACTCTGGGTTCTTCCGTATACGATCTGCAGGAATAACTCTCTCATTGCAGTGTTGATTGCGTCACAAACCAGGTCAGTATTCAGAGCCTCCAGAACCGTTCTGCCCGGCAGAATCTCAGATGCCATGGCTGCGGAATGGGTCATACCGGAACATCCGATGGTCTCAACCAGAGCCTCCTGGATGATACCCTCTTTTACGTTCAGGGTCAGCTTACATGCGCCCTGCTGCGGAGCACACCAGCCGATACCATGTGTCAGACCGGAAATGTCTTTCACTTCCTTTGCCTGTACCCATTTTGCCTCCTCCGGAATCGGAGCGGCGCCATGATGTACGCCCTGCGCAACGGTGCACATTTTTTCTACTTCATGTGAATAAATCATGTTAAAACTCCTTTCAACTGTGTAATGTCCTGAAGTACGCGTTATAACAGTCCATAACACTCTGGATTGTTAATTTTATCACACCATACTTAATCTTATTTTCTCATAAAAACGCAAAATAGTCCAGTCCTTTTTGTGTTTTTTTGTAACTTCCTGTATTCTTCTTCCTGTATTCACCGGTCCCGCCGGGAAATACCCCGGATCTTTGTTTTCGTAAAAAACTATCCTGTCAATTCTGATTTTCCCGCATCTGTCCCAGTTCTTTCAGAATTCCGGATACTATCACCGTTGCCAGAACAAAGGTCATCATATCCGCTATGGGCTGAGCCATCTGAAGACCGAGGATGCCGAACATCTTCGGAAGAATCAGAAGCGCCGGAATCAGAAACAGCCCCTGGCGTCCCATAGCTACCAGGGATGCGCGGAATCCATATCCAATAGACTGCGTCAGCATATTCACCATAATAACCCAGGCCTGGAACGGCATTGTCAAAAGCTGAAGCCGAAGAGCCAGAGTTCCGATTTCAATTACCTGAAGATCTTCTCTGCGGAAGGCCGTAATAATCGGACGGCTGATTCCAAAAGAAACAACACCAAACACAGTCAGCATAATGACAGCCACCTTTACGCAAAACCAGAAAGCCTCCAGAACCCGGTCGTACCGTTCTGCGCCAAAATTAAATCCGCATACCGGCTGGAAGCCCTGCCCGAATCCAATAAGGCTGGAGTTGATAAACATCATAAACCGGGTCACAATGGACATGGCCGCAATGGCTGCGTCTCCGTAAGGTCCTGCAGCAAAATTCAGAATCACAGCTGCAGCACTTGCCAGCCCCTGGCGGCAGAAGGAGGGAAGTCCTGCATGAAGAATCTGTCCGTATACCTTGCCGGAGGGACGGAATTTGGAAAGCTGAATTTTAATGCAGTCCGGCCGGGCATTGCACTGATAAAGCAGGATGGCAAAGCTGATCATCTGGCTGACCATAGTGGCAATCGCTGCTCCTGAAATTCCCATATTCAGCCCGAAAATCAAAAGAGGATCCAGAATCATATTCAAAATTCCCCCGACGGTAATTCCCACCATTGCAAAAACAGCATTCCCCTGAGAGCGGAGAATATTATTCATAACAAAGGAAGTCATCATAAAAGGGGCTCCAATCAGGATATATCTTGCATAATCCTGAGCATAGGGAGCAATGGTCTGTGTCGCCCCGAGAAAAAATACCAGCTGCCGGGAAAACAAAGTTCCAAATACCAGGATTGCAGTGCCAATGATAGCAGCCGTATAGAAAGCCGTTGCTGCAAACACTCCTGCCCTCTCCTCATCCCGGTTCCCCAGGGAGCGGGAAATATGATTTCCGCTTCCCATTCCCAGGGTAAAACCGATTGCCTGAATCATGGACATGGCTGAAAACATAACGCCTACGGCGCCGGATGCGCTGGTGCTGATCTGACTGACAAAAAATGTATCTGCCATATTGTAAATCGATGTCACCAGCATACTGATAATCGTAGGAACCGCCAGTCTGGGAATCAGGCGGTTTACCGGCGTTTCAATCATCTGTCTGTACTTTTCTTCTTTCGTCATTCCTTTTGCCATAGGCTTCTCTCCTTTTTCTTTTGTATCCTTCCTTTTTATGCTTTCTTTTCCGGCAAATTTTCTTTTTCCAGATAGCGGTTTCTTTTTTCTGCCTTTCTATGCATGAGCTTCCGCCTGCGTCCCATGGGGAAGTCTCCTCAGAATCCATACATAGTAAATAACAAATACAATTCCTTTCATTACACTGGTAATCGTCAAAGCCCACCAGATGCCATCCAGTCCCAGTCCTGTTCTTCCCAGGAGCAGCGCCAGCGGGATTCTTGCCGCCGTCAAAATAATAGTAATCACAGAGCAGGACAGGGTTTTTCCCATTCCCTGAAGCGCGCCTCCTGTTACCAGCTCCTGACACATGGGCATCTGCCCCAGTCCAAGAATCACAAGATAATGAATTCCGATGGGAAGAATCTCCTCTTCCTGAATAAACAGGCGGAAAATCGGCTCTGCGCCGAAAATAAGAATGCAGGAGGTGATGATTCCCCAGATTCCAATGAAGAGTACCGCAATTCCATAGCTTTTCTTTACCCGGTCATACTGCTTTGCCCCGTAGTTCTGCCCGGTAAAGGCATTCATAGCCGAGCCAAAGCCCTCTGCGGTCATCCAGGAAATACATTCCACCTGACCGCCCACCCTCTGAACTGCCACTGCTGCGTCTCCCCAGGAGGCAATCATTCTGGTCAGCACCATGGAAATTCCGGAATACAGCATTGTCTGAAAAGCAGACGGCGTTCCCACCGCCAGAATCCTGACGAAAATTTCCCGGGGAACCTTCTTCCACAGACCGATTTTATGCAGCAGCACCGGCTCCCTGGAAGCTCTCATCGTCAAAACAAGGGTAACTGTCATCTGTGCCGTAACCGTGGCCACAGCAGCTCCTGCTGCCTCCATTCGCGGAAAGGGACCTATTCCAAAAATAAGAACCGGATCCAGGATCATATTCATAACAAGCCCTATGCAGTTTGCCAGAAACGGAGTCCTGCTGTCGCCCACCGCCGTAAACAACCCTGTCAGTGTCTGATTCAAAAACGGAAACAGAATCAGGCCGCAGGTAATCCTGAGATAAATCTTTGCCGCCTGTGCTGTCCCTGCATTTTCCAGGCGGAAAAAGCCAATCAGGGAATCCGCATACAGATTGGCAATCAGGGCAAAAGCCAGAGCAAGCAGCACCGTCAGCTGCAAGGCTCCTCTTCCATATGCCCTTGCCTCCTCTCTCTGCTGCTTTCCCAGACTGTGTGCCACCTTAACCTGTCCTCCCATTTTGGCCAGCATCACAATTCCGGAGGAAAACCAGGTATACATTCCGGCGGCTCCCACTGCAGTTACCGCATGACTTCCCACCCGTCCAATCCATGCCATATCCGTCAGATTGTAGGCGGTCTGAACCAGGGAGGTTGCCATAATCGGCAGCGCAAGTCCTGTCAAAGACGGAAAAATATGTCCGTTCAGTAAATCAATGTGATGGGATTCTTTTTTCATGTCTGCTGATAATCCTTTCTTCTCTGTCTTCTCCCGTTTTCTGTCTGAAATTTTCTCTTTTTTCTGCCGTCACCGGAGACTTTGCTTTCCTGAACCGCCTCTCCCGCATGTTCTAAAGCTTTCCTGTCACATCATAGTCTCTGTATACAGAAAAAGACGGGTGCTGCATTCTTCCTGCAGCACCCTACTGATTCCAGCGGTATATCCCGCCTTGATTTCTTTTAATTTTTATTGCGCAGATACTCGTCGATTCCCTTCGCGCCGTGTTTTCCTGCCTCCATGGCAAGAATAACCGTAGCAGCTCCGGTTACTGCATCGCCGCCTGCGAATACGCCCGGACGGGAAGTCTGGCCGTTTTCTGCTTCTGCAACAATACATTTGCGCTTATTGATTTCCAGACCTCCTGTTGTAGAGGAAATCAGCGGATTCGGAGAAGTTCCCAGTGACATAATCACGGTATCTACCTCCATCACATAATCAGAGCCTTCGATTTCTACCGGTCTTCTTCTTCCGGAAGCATCCGGCTCACCTAATTCCATCTTGCGGACTACCATTCCCTTTACCCAGTCATTTTCATCCGTAAGAATCTCTACAGGGTTGGTCAGAAGGTTGAAAATAACGCCTTCCTCTTTCGCATGATGAACCTCCTCCACACGGGCCGGAAGCTCTGCCTCACTGCGGCGGTATACAATATGTACCTCCGCGCCAAGACGAAGCGCTGTTCTTGCAGCATCCATCGCTACGTTTCCGCCGCCTACAACAGCTACCTTCTTTCCTGCCACAATCGGGGTGTCATAATCATCGCGGAATGCCTTCATCAGGTTGTTTCTGGTCAGATACTCATTGGCGGAAAATACGCCGTTGGCATTCTCTCCGGGAATTCCCATGAATTTCGGAAGACCTGCTCCGGAACCGATGAAAACAGCCTCGAAGCCTTCCTCATCCATCAGCTCGTCGATGGTTACGGACTTTCCGATAATCACGTCTGTCTCAATGGTTACACCCAGCTTTTTCACGTTTTCAATCTCGCTGCGAACAACGGAATTCTTCGGCAGACGGAACTCCGGAATACCATAGGTCAGAACGCCGCCCGGCTCGTGAAGAGCTTCAAAAATCGTTACCTCGTAACCCATCTTTGCCAGATCGCCTGCACAGGTAAGACCTGCAGGGCCGGAACCTACAACAGCAACCTTATGACCGTTTTTCTCAGCAGTTACCTTTGGTACAAAGCCGTTCTCTCTGGACCAGTCTGCAACAAAACGCTCCAGCTTTCCGATAGAAATCGGCTCGCCCTTGATACCGCGGATACACTGACCTTCACACTGGCTTTCCTGAGGACATACACGTCCGCAGACAGCAGGAAGAGCAGATGATTCTGCAATAATATTGGCTGCTTCTTCAAAATTGCCGGCTTCTACTTCTTTGATAAATCCGGGAATATTGATGGAAACAGGACATCCGCCCATGCACTTGGCATTTTTACATTTCAGGCAGCGGGAAGCCTCTTCCATTGCCTCTTCTTTATTATAACCATAGCAAACTTCTTCAAAATTCGTTGCGCGAACCTTCGCATCCTGTTCTCTTACAGGAACTTTCTTTAAGACGTCCATGATTTTATCCTCCGATCTGATTCCTCTGTTCTGCCATTAATCGTTGCAGTGGCCGCAGCCGCCGTGATGGGTATCTCCCTCGATTGCCTTTAACATTGCCCGGCCCTCTTCTGTCTTATACATCTGCTGGCGCTTCATAGCTTCATCAAAGTTTACCAGATGGCCGTCAAATTCCGGTCCGTCTACACAGGCAAATTTCACTTCTCCGCCTACAGTCAGACGGCATGCTCCGCACATACCGGTTCCGTCTACCATAACAGGGTTCATGCTGACAATGGTTGGAAGCTCCAGCTCCTTGGTCAGCTTGCAGACAAATTTCATCATAATCATCGGTCCGATGGCAACGCAGACATCATAGTGTTTTCCCTGGTTCTTTACCAGATCCTCAATCACGCTGGTTACCATACCTTTTCTCTCATAGGAACCGTCATCTGTGGTAACATAGAGATTTCCTGCCACCTGACGCATCTCATCCTCCAGAATCAGGAGATCCTTTGTCTTGGCGCCGACAATCACGTCTGCCTCAATGCCATGCTCCTTCATCCATTTTACCTGAGGATATACAGGCGCTGTTCCCACGCCGCCTGCCACAAACAGATATTTGCGCTTCTTTACTTCCTCCAGATCCTCCTTGACAAACTCAGAAGGCTGTCCCAGAGGTCCTACAAAATCCTGGAATGCGTCTCCGGCCTTCAGCTCAGACATTCTCAGAGTAGAAGCGCCTACAATCTGGAATACAATGGTAACCGTTCCCTGTTCCCGGTTGTAATCACAGATTGTCAGGGGAATCCGTTCTCCCTTCTCATCGATTTTGACAATTACGAACTCTCCCGGCTGACATGCTCTGGCAACACGCGGTGCCTCCACGTCCATCAGAAAGATCTTATCAGCCAGCTGTTCTGCTTTCAAAATTCTGTACATATTTATCCTCCCATGTTCTGCATCTGCTGCAAAATAATTTATCATGTGTTCTAGGATTCTCTTTTTCCGAAGAAACTGTTTCTTTCGGTTCTTTTCATTCAGCGTTTCCCGGCTCCCTGCTTCTCATATACGCGGTAGGTATAGCAAAGATCAAAATACGTCTGCTCATCGCTTTCCTCTGTCATCTCCCATTCTCCGGACTCCTCCAGATTCGGGAAATGCGCGTCTGCGGAATAGGCAAAATCGATCCAGGTAATTTCCGCCCGGCTGCAGTAGGGCAGAAACTGGCGGTAAATGCTTTCCCCGCCGATAATATAAATATCCTCCGGACTGCAGTCCTTTAAAAGCTCCAGACATTCCTCCACACTGTGACAGACATCAGCGCCTTTCACCCGGTACTCCGGATCCCGGCTGAGAATCACATTTCTCCGGCCGTAGAGAGGCTGACCGCCTGGAAGTGTGTCTAAGGTCTTCCGGCCCATCACAATCACCTTGCCTAAAGTCATATCACGGAACCGCTTCTGATCCTGCGGGATCGTTACAAGAAGCTGGCCATTCCGTCCGATGGCCCAGTGACTGTCTACTGCTGCAATATAAATCAAATTGGATCACTTCTTTCTGGTATTCTTTCTTCCTCTTCTGCAAGAATCAGCTCTCTGGCATAAGGCAGAGTCTGAATCCAGTCACAGAAGGTATGCCATTCCTGCAGCTTATGGCTGCGGCGGGCATAATACATATTAATCAGATTCTCATAATTCATCGTACAGGTACGCATCTGGTTATAGCTGGAAGGAAGAAGCTGAATCATATCATACCAGTAAGCCTTTTCCTTTGTCTCCATGTATTTCAGACGGATTTTCTCCAGCTGCTCTACTACTGTTTTCATATATTCCAGTGTTTCCGGAGTCATATGATCATGACTGAAATCGTCCAGTTCAAAGGGACGGCTGTGAATCTTGTGCATGGTGCTGGTTGAATTGGCAACCGTGGCCACTTTGTAGGTGTCATACTCCTTCCACCAGTACATAGGAGCCGTAATATCAACGGAAACAAAAACCTGACGAAGATACTTGCGGTGATCGCCGGTTCCCGCCTTTCTCAGGCGCTTTGCCAGATCCAGATCATTGGGTCCCAGCACATAATCTCCGTTTTCGTTGTATCCGCTGTCCATTCTCCCCCAGCTGTTCATGGGATTTCTTGCACCGCGAATGGCATTCTCCAGATTCATAACGCTTGTGCGTTCTAATGTTATCATGTGGAATTCCTTTCTTCTGCTGTTTCCATTCCCCTGAGGGGAAATTTATTTTCTGATAAAATCATAAATAAGCTGTCTTTCATTATAACCAAGGAAAAAGCGCATAGCAAGACTTTTTTGTAAAAATATGATATACTGTTAAGGTTTCTACAATCTGCTTCTCCTCTTACCTGCTTCCCGCAGCCATATCCTCTCTGGTATCCACGTCCTCCAGTTCCCGCAAATCTCCCGTTTCATACCGGTATACATCCTGCGGATGGGCAGCGAGAATAGCCCTGCCTCCCTGATCTCCCAAAAGACTTTTCAGCTCCGGCACATAGCTTACAGAGAAGACGGCAGGACTTCCGTCTCTTCCCCTGCAGGACACAGTTCCAAGGCCTGTTTTTCCTGCCTTCCATCCGTTAACAAGGCCGGAAATAGTCTTTTTGGTCAGCCATGGCTGATCGCATACTGCAAAGCAGATTCCATCCAGACTTCCCTGCTCCAGCTCCTCCTTCAGTGCATCCAGAGCCAGATGAATGGAATGAGAAACGCCAAGGCTGCTGTTTCTGTTTTCTACGGTTGTAAACCCGTATTCTTTTCCGCTCTGAAGAATCTCCTCATACTGGCTTACCAGAATTTTTCTGCGGAAAACGGTTTTGGAAAGTCCCGCGGTTTCCTCCAGGATATGACGGTACATGGGCATACCGTACACCGGAACCAGCAGCTTGTTGCTTTCAAAACGCCTGCTGTCCCCGGCAGCCAGAACGACCAGAGCAGTCCCCGGATTTGCCGCCTGATGGCAGAGAATTGCCTCCAGAACCCCGCCTCCAATAGAAGAGGCCTTGTCAGACACCGTAAAGCAGTGCTTTCTCTCACATCTGGGATCCACATCTCCGGATTTCATTCCCTTTGTCACCAGAACCCCATCCTGCAGAAGGCCCCGCACCACTCCGTCTATCTGTGCATAGATTGGAGTTTCTCCGGCATATCCCACCAGATCACCGGCCTTCACCTGATCCCCGATGGAGACTGCGCCGCGGAATACTCCGTCATCCGATGCCCGGATCAGGCGCTCCAGCCCATAACCGCCAATCAGCCCCGGCACTCCTGTATTTGCAATTGCCGGACCGTCCCAGATGCATCTTCCCAGATAATGGCCCCGCTTGCTTTCTACCACGCAGTGACAGTCTGTTCCTGCGCAGAATCCCGGTCCGACTGCAATCACCGTAGGCGCGTCTGTAATCGAGGTTCCTGTATTGTATTTTGCCAGAATCGCATCTACCACAACCTGAGGCTTCATCTGCTTCACGATTTTTGCCTCTTCATCCACGACTACTGCAACCTTTCCACCGGCGATGGCAGCCTTCACTTCCTCCAGGGAATCGCACCGGACGCCGGTCACGTCCTCTACCTGTGTCTCTCCCAGATATACTGCCGGAGAAAAGGCAACGGTTCTCCTTACCGTTGTCGGCGTGCCAATCTCCGTCATAATAATCTGATATCCGCATCTGTGCAGTCTGAGAGCAATGCCGCTGGCAAGATCTCCTGCTCCCTTAATCACTGCCAATCCTCTGTTTTCCATGATTTCCTTCTCCTTTTTCTGTCTTGTTTCTCTTCTGTCTTCAGCTTCCCCGTTTATCTGCCGGAAATTTTCCCCTTATTTCCGGTAGGCAGTTACCGCGCAGCCCTTCTGCATGGTTATAGGAAGAAGCCTCAGAATCTGCCCTGCCGCCTGCAGCTCTTTCTCTCCGTCTGCCTGGTTCAGCACTACCCGGTAATATCGGCCCTGAACCTCCTTATGGCTTCCTCTCTCATCCATAAGAATCAAAGCCAGATCCTCCGGCGTAATCAAATCCTCATCCTTTCTCATCAGCCACCTGCCATATTCCCGGAACCGGAAACAGGTGTCCGCAAAAGTTCCTCCCAGCGCGGACAGTCCTGCGCAGGCAATCACAAGGCCTGTCTGAGGAATAATCACCGGTTCCCATTCTCCCGGAACCTTAACCGGCTTTTTCTTTGCTCCGTCTGCTTCAATCAGAATCACATCTGCAAGATTAAGCAGACGCTCCATTTCCTCCGGCTCGCCCAGTCCGTCCGGCATACTCAGCTTATATTCCTCGTCCTTCTTTATCAGCGGCTTTCCCGCTGTAAGGATTTTTCCCTCCCACATGTCAGCCGTCACTTCTCTCACATGATCCACCAGGGCGGAAAGCCCGTTTTCCGGACATTGAATGTGGGTGCTGGTAGTAACCAGAACACGAAGGCCCTGCTCCGAAAGCTCCTCTGCCAGCTGATAAATCGTGGTGGTTTTTCCGCCTCCGCCTACAACAGAAATGATCCGGGGCAGCTGCTCCTTCTTCTCAAATCCCAGAGCTGTCATCAAATTCTTTCCCGGTTTCAGTTTTCCTGTTTCCTGTTCTCTGATCCAGACCTGATTTTTTTGAAGCTTCTGGTTTTGTTTTCCCTCGTTTTTCGTCATTTCTGCCATGTTTCTTTCCTCTCTTTTCCTATTATATTTCTGCATTTTCCGTCTGCTGCCGGATGTGTGTTCCGCAGCGCCAAAGTCTTACAGAAAAAAGCCGAATCGCCTGCCCAAAAAACGGCAGATCATCCGGCTTTTCTATACTCAATGCAGAACTGCTATTTTTTTAGCCATTTTCCGGCGTATGAATACATAACATATAATGTGTGCCGTAAATGTCAGTACCCAGGATACCGGATAAGACAGATACAAGGTCTCCAGAGTCCTGTTTGATGCAAATACAGTAACAACCCAGAAGATACGGAATCCGCAGGCTCCGGTCAGCGATACCAGCATCGGCGCTACTGAATAACCGATTCCTCTCAGCGCTCCCACCATTACATCCATAATTCCGCAGAGAAAATACGGACCGCAGATCATGCGAAGCCGGTTCATTCCGTATTGAACAACCTCTGGATCGGAAGAGTAGATTCCCAAAAGCTGCCGTCCTGCCAGAACGGCTCCTCCTCCCATAACGATTCCTACCATAATAACAATGGCCTGACAGTAAATCAGAATTTTGGTCATTCGTTTATAATTTCCCGCTCCAAAGTTCTGGCTGGTAAAGCTCAGAGCTGTCTGATACACTGCATTCATAGATGTATAAACGAATCCTTCAATATTGGCAGACGCAGTGTTTCCCGCCATGGCAACTGCACCAAAGGAATTGACAGAGGACTGAATCAGCACATTGGAAATAGAAAAAATTGCTCCCTGAAGACCGGCCGGAAGACCGATTTTCGCAATTTTCTTTACCTTATCTCCCTTTAGCTTCAGTTTGCTTTTCTGCAAACGGTAAGGCGCATCTGAGCGCGCCAGGCACTGAACAATCAGAGTAGCAGAAACACACTGGGAAATCGCTGTAGCCAGGGCCACTCCTGCTACTCCCATGGAAAACTGAATCACAAAAATCAGATTCAGCACCACATTGATCACTCCTGCAGTCAGAAGGAAGTACAGCGGTCTTCTGGTATCTCCGATAGCTCTTAAAATAGCGCTTCCAAAGTTGTAGATCAGCATTGCAGGCATTCCCAGAAAATAAAGCTTCATATACAGAGTAGACAGTCCCAGAACCTCATCCGGTGTTCCCATCAGCTCCAGCATAGGATCGGACAGGAAAAATCCCACGAAAATCAGGATCACTCCGCTGATTCCTGCAAGAAGGATGGCTGTATGAACCGTCTCCTCCAGATCTTTAAGCTTGTTAGCCCCGTAAAACTGGGCAACCAGCACATTCGCTCCAATCGACAATCCAATAAACAGGTTCACTAACAGGTTAATCAGCGATGAGGTGGAACCTACTGCCGCCAGAGATTCACTTCCCGCAAACCGTCCCACTACAATAATATCTGCCGCATTAAACAACAGCTGAAGAATGCCCGACAACATCAGCGGTACTGCAAACACGATCAGCTTAGATAACAGCGGACCGCTGCACATATCCATTTCATAAGTTCTGGCCCCTTTTTTCTGTGCCATGATCTTTCCCTCTCTTTTCTCTTTTTCTGAATGTATTTGTCTTTTTTGTTTCCGCCTGAATTGTAGCACATCCCTCAAAAGGTTTCAATCTCTGCCGTCAAATGGTTACAGTGCCTTATAAATCACCAGAGCTGCCGCCACACCAAGAATCCCGGCCATTGTAATCTTAATGGAAAGACCAAAGGTAATCACCACAACTCCCAGGTTCAGAACCAGAGGTTCATCCAGTCCGAAAGACTGCCCGAAATTCAGCCAGGAAAGCCACGGAATCCCTTCTGCCATATTTCCCAGAAAACCGCCCAGGACAATGCCTGCCAGCAAAAGCAGCAGGAGTATCCAGAAATTTCTGTTTCTCATCTTTCTTCTTCCTTCCTACAGAAGCAGTTCTTGCCATGCTTCATACTGAATTTCTGCTTTTTCCACCGTTTCCAGAAGCAGGTTCCGGCTGTCTGCCGGCGCCGACCAGGCAAGACCGCAGCCTGCGGTAATCTCCCTGGGAACAGGAATCATCCGACCCGGAACTTCCCGCTCCTGAAATTGTTTTTCTGCTGCCATGGCTTCTGTTGTTGTATGAAACGTCATAACCACCCGAAGTTCTTTTTTCCTCATCTGTCTCTCCTGCTGTTTCTGTTTATTCCACTTCCCGACACAGCTGCTCTACTGCATAAACAGCCGTCTCCACCTCTTTCCGGGTGTTAAGATGGGAAAAGGAAAACCGGACGGCTCCCTGATCCCTGGTTTTCAGAGCCTCATGCATCAGGGGCGCGCAGTGAGCTCCTGCCCTGGTCTGGATTCCATACCGCTCTGCCAGCTCTCCTGCGGCCCATCCGGAATCCTCCTCCCCGATATTAAGAGAAACCACCGGAGTCCGAAGAGCTTCTCTGGACGAAAAATCACCATACACCCTTACCGGAGAAAGTCTGCTCACCTGATCATAAAAATACCACATCAGATCCAGCTCCTTTTCCCGCAGAACCTCCTGTCCCTGTTCCCGGATATAGGCCAGAGCCGCCTGAAGCCCTGCAATTCCGTGACCATTTAAGGTTCCTGCCTCCAGAGCCACCGGCATCTGAGCGGGGTGTTCCCTGCTGTAGCTTAAAATCCCGCTTCCTCCCACTGTCAGAGGACGGACCGTAATTCCCTTTCGTACACAGATCCCCCCGGTTCCCTGGGGACCTAAAAGCCCCTTATGACCGGTAAAGCACAAAATATCAATGCCCATGTCCTTCATATGAATCGGAAGAATACCTGCGCTCTGGGATACGTCTGCAACAAAAAGAATTCCTCTGTCCCTGCACATTTTTCCAATTGTCTTTAAATCATTCGCATTGCCTGTCACATTGGAGGCATGGGTACAGAACAAAGCCTTTGTTCCCGGTTTCAGCTCCTGCTCCAGTCTCTCCATGGAAAGGCATCCCGTTTCGTCTGCCGGTACAATAGAAAGGGACACCCCCTGCTTCTCCATCCGGTACAAAGGTCTTAAAACAGAATTGTGCTCCATTGCCGTGGTAACCGCCCGATCTCCGGGATTCAATATTCCCTGAATCACCGTGTTCAGGGCAGCCGTAGCGTTAGGCGTAAAGGCCACCTGCTCCGGACCGTCTCCTCCAAAAAAATCACACAATGCTTCTCTTGTTTCATAAATCATCCGGGAGGCTCCCAGACTTGCGCTGTGAGCTCCCCGGCCGCTGTTTCCCAGACAGTTCATAGCAGCTGTCACCGCCAGAACCACAGGTTCCGGCTTGGGCAGTGACGTTGCCGCATGATCCAGATAAATCATAAGTTTTAAACGCCTCCTGTCAGACGCACCCAGACATCCTCCTTCGGAAGAACTCTTCCCACAACCGCATAAGGAGTATCCAGTCCCTCGGTCTGGAAATCAGATAAGATTTTCTCTGCAGTCTCCGGAGTGACGCTCACAAGGAGTCCTCCTGAGGTCTGAGGATCAAAGAAAATATCCTGAAGCCATTCCTCTGCTCTGCTTACATCTGCATCCTGTCCTGCATAAGCTCTGTTTTTGTATGCCCCCTCAGGAATCAGACCCATTTTAGCATACTCACAGGCCGCCGCCTGCAGAGGCAGTCCGGCTCCGTCAATTTCCACGGTAACTCCGCTTCCCTTTGCCAGCTCCAGGCTGTGTCCTGCCAGTCCAAATCCCGTTACATCGGTACAGGCATGAATTTCATAGCGGTCAAAAATCTGCTTTGCCTTTTTATTTAAGGAGGTCATAACCCCAATCACTTCTGCCTCCGCCTCTTTCGATGCCAGCTCCGCCTTAACGGCTGTATTGACAATTCCCGTTCCGAGAGGCTTTGTCAGGATCAGAACATCTCCGGCGACAGCGCCGCAGTTTTTCAGAATCCGATCCGGATGAACAAAACCGCTTACGCTCAGCCCGTATTTTGGCACATCATCCTGAATGGAATGTCCTCCCGCCAGCACAGCTCCAGCCTCTTTTACCTTGTCTGCTCCGCCCCGCAGAATCTCTGCCAGGAATCTGGGATTGACGCAGTTTGGCCATGCCACAATATTCAGAGCCACCTTCGGCTCTCCTCCCATGGCATAAATATCACTGAGGGCGTTGGCTGCCGCCACCTGTCCAAATACATAGGGATCATCCACCATGGGAGGGAAGAAATCCAGAGTCTGGATCAATGCCACATCATCATTGACCTGATAAATGGCTCCGTCATCTGAGGTTTCGATTCCAACCAGAAGTCTGGGATCCTCAAATTTGGGAAGACTCTCCAAAATCCCCGCTAATGTCCCCGGTCCTATTTTCGCAGCACAGCCTGCCGTGTGTGCAAGTTTTGTCAGTTTTACTTCTTCGTCTGGTATCATAATGCTTCTCCTTCTCCTGTTTTATCTGTCTTCACAGACTTTTTTGCCTCTGTCTGTCAGCGCCTGCTTCTTCTACATCTGGTGGCGGACAATGGCATATTCATCCCCCAGCCGGTAGTAAGGACAGTCATAAAACCGATCCTCCATAAACCGCGCCATCTCGTCCTCATCCAGATTGACGCCGCAGACATAACACTCATAATCTTCGTCGTATTCATAATACATGCAGCTGTCACAGCTTGATTTTCTCTGCTTCATACACGCCTCCCTTCCCTTTTTCGTGCTGAACCTGTCAGCCTGTACTTTCGCATTCTCCTACTGAAAATTATATCACATTTTTTCTGGTATGCAAACTTTTTGGAAGATTCTCTTCTGTTTTATCATTTCTCTTCTGTTTCCGGGGACACAGGAACAGAAATCGCCCGGTTCAGGGCAAAGGAATAAATCAGTCGTTCCTTTACCGGCTTGCCTGTCATCTGAGTCAGCGCCCGGCCGTAGTAATCCAGCTGCTCCCGATAATGACGGATCAGAACTTCCTCATTATCCGCCCGATCCGTTTTATAATCCATCAGAACCAGACCGTCCGGCTCTTCAAAGTATGCGTCAATAATACCCTGAATCAAAACCAGCTCGTCAGAATCGCCGGCTCCCATTTCCCTGGCCGGAATTCCTATAATAAACTGCTGCTCCCTGTGAAGCCTTCCCTCTGCCAGAGCGCAGGACATTCTTTTTCCCAGGGGAGACTGAAGAAAACGCCAGATCGCCCGGCTGTCTATCAGGGAACGATTTTCTTTTGTATATCGTTGTTCCTCCACCATCTGCTTCAGACATGCTTCTGTCTCCTCCCGGCTGGTAATACGATCCAGGGGAAGCAGCTCCATAGCCCGGTGATAGGCGGTTCCCTTTACGGCTCCTCCTTTTCCGCGCCTCTGTGTCTCTGCCGTCTTTTTTTCCTGCTCCTCTTCCTTTCTGTCATCCAAAGCCTCTGTCTGAACGCTTTCTGATTCATCCGTCAGCTGCCCCTGCTTTTTTAATTCTGAAACAGACATTTTCGTATGAAGCAGAATGTCCGCCTCGTAGGGATACTCATAGGACAGATGCTTCTCCAGCATCTCTCTCCAGTCCTTCTCGTATACCTCCTCCGGATCCAGAGTCTTCAAAAATTCTCTGGAGGCCCTGGTCTTCACCTGACGTTTCAATTCCTCTCCCACTATCTGCTGCAGGGGAATCTCCTCCAGCAGGATTCTGACTCCTGTGCTTCCCAGACTCATGAGAAGCCAGTCCAGATAAGAGCCGGCTCCCGCAAGAACTGTGTAGGGAATCTGTCCGTCCGCCTCTGGAACGATTCTGTATTTCTCCAGCTTCTTTTCCAGATTCCTATCGGTTCCCGTCATAATCAGCTGTTCCTTTGCCCTGGTCATTGCCACGTAAAGTACCCGCAGTTCTTCTCCCAGATTATCCAGCTCCATTTTACGGCGCAGTACATTTTTCTTTAAGGTTGCGCTTTTCAGACGGTTTTCCAGATCCAGATAATCTGTGGCAATTCCAAGCTCCGGATCAATCAGAAGACGGCTGTAGGTGTCCTGACGATTGAAATTTTTCCCCATTCCTGCAAGAAACACAACCGGAAACTCCAGTCCCTTGCTTTTGTGAATACTCATAATCCGGACCGTATTTTCTTCTTCTCCTGCAACAGAAGCCTCTCCAAAGTCAGAATGATATTTCTTGAGATTTTCAATGTACCGGATAAAATGAAACAGCCCCTTATAGCTGGTATTTTCGTACTCGACAGCCTTTTCTACCAGCATGTCAAGATTGGCTCTTCTTGTTTCTCCTGCTGCCATGGCAGATACCATCCTGTAATATCCGGTATCCTCATACACCTGGTAAATCAATTCATGTATCGGCAGATATACGCTCTGCCGGCGCAGCTTTTGCAGAAGAGTCTGAAACCGAATCAGCTTTTGCGTCAGCTCATCGCCCTGTGATTCTGCCAGCTCTGTCCATGCGCGGACAGCGCCGTAAATTCCCCTGTCCTGTCCTTTTGGAAGAAGTCTTTTATACCAGCCCATCAGCCGGGCCAGCTCCTCGTCTGTGATTCCTCCCATAGGCGATTTTAATGCTGCTGCCAGAGGAATATCCTGCATGGGATTGTCAATCACCGACAGCATACTGAGAACCGTTTCCACTTCAACCGTAGTAAAATATCCGGTTCGCGACTCTGCATAGGCGGGGATTCCTTCATTTAAGAGAACGGAAAGAAATGTCTCCGTCCATCCTGTTGTGCTTCTCAGCAAAATCACCATATCCCGGTACTGGGCAGTCCGGTATTTTCCAGATTTCTTGTCCCAGACAGCCATCCCCTTTTCCGGATCGGTCATTGCGCGAATCTCTGCTGCAATCATCTTTCCTTCAATTTCTCTGGCCGTATAGTCAGCGGCCTCTTCCTCCATCTGATCCAGGGCTCCCTGACCGGTATCTGTCACCAAAAGCCGAGGCAGGCCCGCACTCATCCGGAAGGCAGGGGAGTCTGACGCTTCCTCTTCTTCCTGCACAGAAGGAACCGGCTGAAAGACTGCCCCCGGATGCAGAGCCGCATCCTCTGTATACCGGATATTTCCCAGGTTTTCCGTCATAATCCGGAAAAATACATCATTCACTCCGGAAAGCACCTGTTCCCTGCTTCTGAAATTCTGATGCAGCTCAATTTTTTTCGTTTTTCCCTCTCCGGCCTCATAAGGCTCATAAGTATTATATTTTTCCAGAAACAGCTCCGGTCTGGCAAGCCGGAACTTGTAAATGCTCTGCTTCACATCTCCTACCATAAAAACATTGTACTGGCCAAACCGTTCCCTGGACACCGCCTGCAAAAGAGCTTCCTGTACCAGATTGCTGTCCTGGTATTCATCTACCAGAACCTCTTCAAACTGACTGCTCAGCTCATCAGCCGCCTCTGTATACACGATTCTTCCCTCTTCCCGTCGAATCAGAACCTTCAAAGCCTGATGCTCCAGATCATTAAAATCCACCAGATTTCTGTCTCTTTTTTTCTCCTGGAAGCGCCGGTCAAAATCCTCTGCCAGATCCAGAAGCACCTCGATGGCCTCTCCTGTTTTCTTCATATCGGCAAACATCTCTTCCGGAGACGCAAAACAGTAAAGCTCTTTCATTTTTCCTACTGCTTTTTTGACCCGGTCACGACAGCCGGTAAGATATGTCTTTTTTTCCGGATCCGCCTCTTTGCTCCGCACTGCGGCCAGCCGCTCCCAGGAAATTGCAGAAAGCTTCCCGTACAGCATTTCAAAATCCTCTGCCCCGGCTGCCGCCTCCATCTGACAGATATCGGAAGACAGCATGGGAATATAAGCCTGGAAGCATTCGTCCTCCCGGCACAGCTCCAGACATTCTCTCTCCTGTACAATCAGCTCCTTCAGCTGTTTTTTCACGTCCTCCATCAGAAAGGCCATCCAGGGCAGGGACGGCTTTTCCTCCTCAGAAAGCTCCCTTCTGCACTGTTCCAGCCATTGCTCCGGATAAGGATTGCTCTGGGCATACTGGTACACCTGCATAATATAATCTTCAATGCCTGCATCGCTCTTTCCCTGCCCGAAGGTTTCCACAAAACGGATAAAACGTTCGCTTCCCTCCCGGTATGCATCCTCGATCAGTTCCGCCATCACATCTGCCCGGAGAAGAAGCATTTCTCCCTCGTCTCCAATGCGGAAGGAGGGATCCAGATCCAGCATATTAAAATGTTCCCGGATAATATTCAGACAAAAACTGTCAATGGTTGTAATCTTTGCGTGATGGACCAGAGCCGACTGCACCTGCAGATGCTGGTTGTGCGGATCCTCCAGAAGGCGGGCTTCTATGGCCTCGCCAATCCGTTCCCTCATTTCAGCCGCAGCTGCATTGGTAAAGGTCATCACCAGAAGCCGGTCAATATCAAGGGGATTTTCTCCTTCCGTTACCATCCGGATAATCCGTTCTACCAGCACAGCCGTCTTTCCGCTTCCGGCCGCGGCGCTGACTAAAAGATGGCATCCTCTGCTTTCAATGACCTGCTGCTGTTCTTTTGTCCAGTTTACTGCTGTTTTTGACATATTTCCTCCCAGATTTCCTCTGTCTTTTTGTTTCTCCATTTCCGGTAGTCATAGCCGGAGGTTTTTTTATCAAAGCCGCATACCGGGTGGTAGGGACAGTAATCACAGGCTGTTCTTGAACCGTATTTGTATGGCTCCCGGCCGATTTCTCCCTCCAGAATCTCTTTTCCCGCTGTTTTCAGCTTTTCTCTGACAAATTTCTGCAGATACCGGAATCGTTCTCTGTTTGCTACAGAAGATTTTGACTCTACCACAGCCTCATCCTTTAAAACCACAGGAATCACATCCGATTCTTTTTCAATGGTATGATCCAGATGACGGACCACCTCCAGCTCACTGTTAACCAGTCCGTTCATCCGCAGTTTTCTCAGAATTTCCGCCTCAATATCCTCCGGTTTTTGTTTTCCTTCCTTTTGGATCACCGGATCTGCAATATTATAATAGAGGATTCCCGCAGGAACCGCCTCCTGCCCGGGGTAACGCCTCTCTGTCATTTCCAGCACAGCATCCATATAAACCACCAGCTGAAGCTGAAGTCCGTAATAAAGCGCCAGCAAATCAAAGGAGGTGCTTCCTGATTTATAATCTATGATCTTGACATAAACCTGTTTTTCCTCCTCGCAAAGATCCAGACGGTCAATCCGTCCCCGGAGATGAAGGGCCTCATCCTTTGAAAGGGCAATTTTCATGGCCTCTAAATTATCCGCTGCTGAAAAGGACACCTCAAACCCTGCAGGAACAAAATCTCCCTTCTGTATCTGCTGCTGAAGCGCCCAGACCGTTCGCTGGGTAATATGTTCAACCCTTCTGGCAAGATAGGCATTGCGGGAAGAGCTGTTTAATATGGTGTTTCCATAATCCGCTGTCACCTGTTCTACGCAGCGGTGAACCAGCCCCCTCCGGACAGAATCCTCCATCGTTTTCCAGTCCAGTCCCTCCTCTCCTGCTGTTTTAAAGCAGAGATCAATCGACTGATGAAAAAGATTTCCCAAATCTGATGAGGCCAGCTCATACCGCTGACGTTCTTCCAGCTCCAGTCCGTATTTCAGAAAATGGGCATAAGCGCAGGCGGCATACTGTTCCAGTCTCGTCACACTTCCGCTGAGAACCGTGCCGTAAAGGGCTCTGGCGACTGCACGGCCGATTCCCTGATTTTCATACACATGGAACGCTGCCTCCAAAAGCTTTTCTGTCTCCTTCCCGTATTCTCCGGAACAGGAAAACCACCGGTAAAGCTCTAAAAACTGCTTCTCTTTCCGCTCTTCCTCCGGAAACTCTCCGTCCCTAAACTGTCCCAGACCTTCAATCAGCTGTCTCAGCGCCTCTTCCACCGAATAAATCTGCTGATTCTCCAGCAGCTCCCTGCAGGATTTCCAGGAAAGCCCCGGATACATTTTTCTCAGTTCTCCAATCAGGAAAGAAGGCCTTCTTCCCTTTCCGTCACTTCCTGTTCCGGAAAAAGACACAATCAGCCGATTTACAGGCTTTGTCATCAAAAGGTACAGATAAAACCTCTGCTGGAAACTGTCCTCTCTTGCTGTAGGCGCCAGCTCCAGCTGGTGACTGGCAAAAAATTCTCTTTCCCGGTCAGAAAGCAGACTCTTTCCCTCCTTGCGGGACGGTACAATTCCATCATTCACACCCACAAAGAAGAGAACCTTAATGTGAGCCAGTCTGGTTCTTGTAATATCTCCCACAACCACCCGATCCACAGTTGCCGGAATCACGCCCACAGTAATTTCCCGAAAGCCTGCATCCAGAATCTCCATAAATTCCTTTCTGCCTGCAGTCTCATCGCCCAGAAGATCGGAAAGCCTCTCTAAAAGCTCCATCACCAGTTCATATACCTGGCTGTATTCTCCGGCAAGACGGTATTCCTTCTCCTTCGTAAAGGATTCCGAAAACTCCTCCAACCGTTCCTCTGCCTGATAGTTCTCCAACAGCTCCTTCACTCCGTCAATCATATCCCGGACGGTCATGTTTTCCTTCCGAAATGCCTCCTGCAGTGTCAGCAGGGGAGCCATCACCCTGTCCTTAAATGCATTCAGCTCTGTCAGATTGATTTCTCCCCCTCCCCGGAAGGTTCTGTCCCATTCCTGTCTCCAGCGTTTTCCTCCGCGGATTCCCAGGGCAATCACATAGTTTTCCAGCCGGTCCACCATTTCTCTTTCCTCACAGACCAGACCGGAACGGAGAAAACGGAACACAGTCTCATAAGAGAAATCGCGGCGTACCACATCCAGGGCAGAGCGGATCATCTCTACCAGAGGATTGTCCAGAATATTTTTTTTATCATCCATAAAATAAGGAATCTCATTCTGCTCAAACTGATGGACAATTTCTTTTCCGTATCCGGGCAGATCTCCGGTAATCACTGCAATGTCCCGGTAGCGCATTCCTTCCTCCTGCTGAAGCTGCCAGATTCTGTGAATCACTGCAGCAATCTCCTCCGGAGGATTAGAGGCCTGATAAATCTCCAATGCCCCTGTCTGCTCTCCCTGATAAGGCGCTCTTCCATACCGGAGCAGGTTTTTCTCCAGAAAATCCAGCTCCTCCGGAACCGGGAAATTCTTTCCCCTGGTTACCCACCGATCCGGAAGTTTTTTTACCTGGTTTTTCTCTGCCAGCTTAGAAAGCCGGACTGCCATCTGGCGGCTCATAAAAAACAGATTCTGCATTCCCATGGAGCCATACAGATCGACCTCCGGATCTGCAGTGACTGTCACAATCACCTGCTTTGCGTAAGCCATAAACAGCTCTGCAAGGCGATACTGAACCGGAGTAAATCCCGTATATCCATCCAGCGCAATCACACTGTCCTTAATCAGCTGTGACCGGGGCAGAACCCGGCACAGAACCTCCAGCACCTCCTCAGTTGTCACATAATGACCTGCAATAAATTCACGAAAGCCTTCAAATACAAGAGCGAAGTCCTCCAGCTTCTGCTTCAGAAGCGGTGTTTTTGCAGCCGCCGCCATCTCTCTTAACTGATCCGGTCCGATGCCGTACTGATAGAATTCCGACAGCATGGATTTCAGCTGACTGACAAATCCGGCCTGATTTAAATGCCCCCGGAACAAAACCAGCTGTCTGCTTTTTTCTGCCGCAACCTTCCGAAGCACCATGGATTTTCCCATATCATCCAGAATCTGAAGATTTTCCACAGCCAGCTCCTCAAAAATACGATAAGCCAGCCGCTGAAAGCTTACTACGTCAATATTCATCGTTCCATGCGCCGGATGTCTGGCGACTACATCCTTCTGCGCCTGCATGGTAAACTGCTCCGGCACCAGCACATAATACTGCTGCCGTGGATTTTTTATGGACGCCTGAATCACCGCGTCATATAAACAGGTGGTTTTTCCGGAACCGGAACCACCCAGAATCAACTGTAATGACATTTTCATGCTCCTTTCTCTGCACTTCAGTATAGCATAAAAAGCTCTGCCGGAGAATAGACTATACCAAACATACCGGGAGGTCTCCCCATGAGTTCCAAAACGAAAATTGTCGTCCTGCGAATGAAAGAAATCATATATACTGCTATTTTTATCGGCTTCGGCATTCTTCTGGTCATGCTGCTTTTTATTATGTTTCATCCCAAAAAAGAGAATTCCTCTGACTCTGCAAGCACGGCTTCCTACATACCCGGAGTCTACGCTTCTTCCTTAACCCTCGGCTCCCAGGAAATCAATGTGGAGGTAACTGTAGACCAGGATCAAATCCGTTCTGTCTCCATGGTTCCTTTAAGCGATTCCGTAGAAACCATGTTTCCTCTGGTTCAGCCCTCTCTGGAGCATCTGACCGGCCAGATCTGCAGCTCCCAGTCTCTGGAAAACCTGTCTTATCCGGAAGAAACCCGCTATACTTCCCAGGTTTTAATCAGAGCCATTGAGTCTGCCCTTGAAAAAGCCCGTGTAAAATGATATAACGAAACTATTCACAACACATACAAAGGAGATTATCATATGTACCAGTACAGCACGGCCAGAACAAATCTGATTTCCGCTGCAGGCACCCGTTTTGTCTGGCGGGAGGCAGGAGCCGAACACGAAGGGATCCCTGTTGTGTGCTTCAGCTATCTGATGAGCACCATGGATGACTGGGATCCTGCTGTTATAGACGGTCTTTCCCGCCGGTTCCACGTTTATCTTTTTGATAACCGGGGAGTAGGAAGAAGCGAAGGACAGACACCTTCCTCTATCGAAGAAATGGCAGAGGATGCTTTTCATTTCCTCCGGGCCATGGGACTCTCCCGCATTTTTCTTCTGGGATTTTCCATGGGAGGAATGGTTGCCCAGGCATTTACCGCCGCCCACCCGGAGATGGTAGAGCGGCTGATCCTGGTGGGAACCGGCCCGTCCGGCACTGTTTTCCGCGATTCCTATACCATCCCTTTAAAGGAAACCACTGCCAAAGCCATTCTCCGTCACCGGGATCCCAAATATTATTTTCTCTTCGAGTCCACACCGGAAGGCAAAAAACAGGCAGCTGCATTTTTAGACCGCCTTCACACCCGCAAAAAGGATCGGGACATGAAAATCAGGCTGACCAGTCCTGTTTTAAAGGCACAGATCCAGGCGATTCGCTCCTGGTTTGGATTCCGCTCCGTAGATCCCTCTGTGATTTCCTGTCCCGTCTTGATTGTAGCAGGAGAACATGATGGAATGATTGCCGTTTCCTGTTCCCATGAGCTGAACCGTCTGATTCCGGACTCCCGGCTTCTTATTTATGAACACTGCGGCCACGGAGCTCTCTTTCAGTGCCACGAGAGATTTACTGCTGATGTCATTTCTTTTCTTGATGAAAAAGAATAATTCCCCCAATTTTCCATGACGCAAAAAGGCTGCGGTCATGTGTTTTCACGCACAGTGCCGCAGCCCTTTCTCATTCTTTTATTCAGCTGAAATCTAATGTGTTTCCTCATGACCGGATACAGGAATCCAACCATCTGTATCAGATTGAACCCTGTTCTGCTCCTGTTTGCTCTGCTCCGCTTCGTTCTGCTTTGCTTCGTTCTGCTCCGGTTTTTCATCTCCGGCACAAAGGCTTTCCGGCTCTGAAACACAGGAAGCCTCCTCACAGGAAGCCGTAGCCTCCGGTTCATGCTCTGATGATTTTTTCTCCTCCGGTTCAGGAATTCCCTTGCATTTCCGGAAAATCTGCATAAATTCCTTGCCGGTAATTGTTTCTTTCTCAATCAGGAATTCTGCGATCTGATCCATAATCTCTCTGTTGTCACTGAGAAGACGTTTGGCTTCCTCATAGGATCGTTTCAGAATCTCCATGACCTCGTCATCCACTGCTGCCGCCGTAGCTTCTCCGCAGTTCATCACCGTCCGTCCTGTCAGATACTGATCCTGCTGAGTTGCCAGTCCCATCAGACCAAACTTTTCTGACATTCCGTACTGGGTAACCATGGCTCTTGCCAGACGGGTTGCCTGCTCAATATCATTGGCCGCCCCGGTGGTCACTGTATCAAACACAATTTCCTCTGCTGCCCGGCCTGCCAAAAATCCTACCAGCATCGCCTCCAGCTCTTTTTTATTGTTCAGATACTTTTCTTCCTCCGGCACATGCATCACATATCCCAGGGCCCCCATGGTACGTGGAACAATGGTAATCTTCTGCACCGGCTCTGCATCCTTCTGCAGGGCGCTTACCAGAGCGTGACCTACCTCATGGTAGGAAACAATCCTGCGTTCTTCCCTGCTGAGTATCCGGTCCTTTTTCTCCTTACCTACAAGAACCACCTCAACCGCCTCGAACAGATCCTTCTGGCTTACTGCATTCCGCCCGTTCTTTACAGCCAGAATTGCTGCCTCGTTAATCATATTGGCCAGATCCGATCCCGCGGCGCCGGAGGTTGCCAGAGCAATGGCATCCAGATCCACCGTCTCATCCAGAGAAACATTCTTTGCATGAACCTTCAGAATATCTACACGGCCCTTTAAATCCGGCTTATCCACAATCACCCGGCGGTCAAAGCGTCCGGGACGCAAAAGCGCCGGATCCAGAACCTCCGGCCGGTTGGTGGCTGCCAGAATCAAAACACCCTTGGAGGAGTCCATACCGTCCATCTCGGAAAGCAGCTGGTTTAAGGTCTGCTGCTGCTCTGATTCTCCGCCTCCGCCGTAACCGCTTCGGCTCCGTCCGATGGAATCAATCTCATCAATAAAAATAATTCCCGGTGCTGTCTGCTGAGCCTGCTTAAACAGACTCCGGACACGGGAAGCACCTACGCCTACATAAAGCTCCATAAAGTCCGAACCGGACAGGAAGTAAAAGGGCACCTGCGCCTCTCCTGCCACTGCCTTTGCCAGAAGGGTTTTTCCTGTTCCCGGAGGTCCAACCAGAAGAGCGCCCTTCGGAAGCTTTGCGCCAATGTGGGTATATTTGGCAGGATTGTGAAGGAAATCCACCAGCTCCACCAGGGACTCCTTCGCCTCATCCTGTCCCGCCACATCGGCAAATGTCACACCGGTCTCCTTCTGCATATAGACCTTGGCATTGCTTTTTCCTACTCCGCCCATGCGCTTCATCATGAAATTCATAAATACAACCAGAAGCACAAAGGGAAAAATCATGCTGATAATTGACCAGAATAAATCCCCGGTCTCCTGCTGCTCCTGCTTAATCTCCACGTCATGCTCCAGAAGTCTCTCTGCCAGCATGTAATCCCCGGAAAGAGGGATGGTATAATATTGAAAGGCCGGATTGAATTTATCAGAGCTTTCTTTATATCGAATCTCAATCCGGCTGCTTCTTCTTAAAATAGATTCTACCTGTCCGTCCTCGACCTCTTCAATAAACTGATCGTAGGTAACCTCCTTCTGACTCCGGTTCCCCATATAGCTTTTCATCATTCCGGCAACACCAAGTGTCACCAGCGCCGCAATCAGCATCGCAATAAACTGACCTTTGGGGAATTTATTATTGCCGTTCTGCTGCGGCTGTTGACTGTTGTTATTGTCCATATTGGGCATATCTCCTGTTCCTGCTGTATATCTTATTTTTTTACACAACTATTCCTAATTATACTGGCAGTTTCCGGAGAAATCAAGAACCCATCACGGAAAAAACAAAGTTTCTTTACCTTTCACTGTCCATATATGCTTTTGCCAGCTCCGCCATTTCCTCCAGAGTCTTATCTGCGCTGGTCACCATGGTGTAAGAAAGTCCGTCCTTTTCCCACATCATATTTTTATACACACAGCGTTCCTCTTTTTCAGCTCCGTAGCTGATATACAGCTCTCCTGCCTCCTCCCGGGATTTGTCCTCCTCTGAAGGCTTCTGATCCGGGGGAAGAAATAAATAATCATCTTCCCTGCCGGTCAGGCAGATTCCCTCATACCATTCCTCATAATCAGCGGCAGAGGCGTCTTTCTGATTTCCATCCATGATCTCCCGATCGCTCTCCCGAATCACACTGAAAAAATAATCCCCGTACTGGATGCTGATTTCCGGATAGGTTCCAACCGTATTTCCTCCGTCATCCACAGCCTGAATCTCTGTAACATAGCCTTCCTGAAAACGGCTTCCATCCGCCAGGGCATCCGCTACAAAAAGCTCCTCGCCCACTTCCTTTTTCCCTTTTTCTTCCAGTTCCCCGGCGGAAGTGACTGCATCCGTTTTGTTTGTAGAACTAAAAAGTCCTGTTATTTTCCCTGCCGCTGCTGCTGTAATCGTTCCTGTCAGCGCCAGAATAACCGCCGCTGCCGCCACCATCTTTCTTCCTTGAAATCTCATTTTCATTCTCCTTTCTTCCATTGCAGCATGAACTGCCCTCAGCCCTTCCCGCTCCTGTTGTTCACTCCAGGGAATTTCGCGGATGCTCTCCTGAAGTACTCTGCCAATCCGTTTATCCATTTCCTTTCTGTCCCGGTTCTCTTTCATTCTGCCCTCCTTCACAGTTTTTTCATCCTGGCTTCCCTTCAAAACAGATTCTCCTTTCCTCAGATTCCAGCTGTTTTTTCAAAAGCTTTCTCGCCTGAAACAGCCTGGATTTTACAGTTCCCTCCAGGGTTCCTGTGATTTTTGCAATTTCCCTGGTACTCAGTTCATTATAATAGTATAGAAGAATTACTGTTCTGTACTTTATATCCAGTCTTTCCACCAGCTTCCACAGATGAACGGCATGTTCCTGTTCCAGAATCTGTTCCAATGGCCCTTCCTTCTCATCTCTGCAAAGACGCTGAGCCATTCCTTTTTCATCCGGGTTTTCCAAAACCGCATCCAGAGAAATGTCTCTCCTTTTCCGGCAGAGCTTCCAGGCCGTCCGTACCAGAATCTGATACAGCCAGGCTTCAAACCGTTCCGGATCCTTCAATGATTTCCGGTTCAGATAACATTTTACAAAGGTTTCCTGCAGCACATCCTCACTGTCACTTTGATTTCCTGTAATAAAATATGCCATACGGTACAGCTTTCCGGAAAAGGATCGGTACAGTTCATCAAATGCCGACTCATCACCCTGTATCATTTTTTCCACATCAGTCCTGCTTTTCTCGTCCATGCCATGATTCCTTTCCCTTTTTTGATGCATCTGTAGTATAAGAGTCTTTCTTTTTCCATCTGGTTCATTTTATTTTTAATAATTGTTCCCTTCCGGGCAATTCCGTTTTTCATGCATAAAAACAAAGCCTCTGTTTCATACTGTGACTGAGGTGATAACAATGAGCTTCTTTCCAAAAGACATGATACCTGATACGGCTCTACTTAACATTAATCCCGTTACAGAGCCGGAAAAAAAGCCGGAAAAGGAACCTCCGGTTCAGGATCCCTATGGGACAGACGATCCCGCCTATCCTGATATTAAGGCATGCTCTGCCACAGACTGTACTGGTCTGATTCCCAGTCTTCCTCAGTCAGAGGCAGAACTGGAATCCTATGCGGAAATCTACCACTATCCTGCCGACATCTTTCATAACTGAGACAAAACGCAGGTATGGCAAGTCTCGCGGAGCGTTTTTGTTTCACAGGACGTAATTTCCTATGAAGCAAAAAAGGGCGGCTGCAAAACCGCAGCCGCCCTTTGGATTCAACATAATCGAAACCCCTGATTTTTTAATAAGCGCCTTTTTTCAAAAGCTTTCTAAGATAGGCAAAGGCCACCCTCTCCCCCTTCTTATCCAGCATAATCAGAATTTTCTCCAGCTCCGCCTGAGTCTCAGGATGCATGATCCCTGACAAATAGGGCTGCTCTCTCTGGTAATATTCCCAGGCTGCCCCGTCTGTATAGGAAGCGCCCCGGTATACCCGGGAAGCTGCAATCCGATCCATCACCATTTCCACCAGATAATTCACCGGCATTTTTGCCCCGGAAAGCCCCTGGCTGGTTTTGGAAAAATCAATCCAGTATTCAAAATGATGTTTGTTTCTCCCCTTATGATGCAGCCAGGCCTCCGAATACCCTTTTTCTTCCCGCTCTGCTGCATTGGGACTGCGGTCTCCCTGGTAATACTTCACTCCGGTTCCAAACTCCACAGGACTGTATTTTGATAAGTCATGCATCAGTCCCTGACGAAAAAGCCCTACCCGAAAGCAGTTTTTCATCACCAGAATTTTGTGTCCCGTTATGGTTTTAAAATGCCGCCAGGCCTTATTGCGCTGCATGTTTTCTTCCTCCAATGCTTTTCTTTACTTGATTTCATCCAAAATCGACTCCCCAATCGTTCCTTCCGGCATCCCGCACTGGAAATTTTCTGCAATTGTCGCCCCGACTGCTGCAAAGGTATCCGTTTCAGGCAGCTCACCAAATCCCATCATAGACCTGGAATATGCCAGAAGCGGCACCTGTTCTCTTGTATGATCCGTTCCTTTATAAGTCGGATCATTTCCATGATCTGCTGTAATCAGCAGTAAATCCTCTTCTCCCAGAATATCAAGCAGCTCGCCCAGCTTTTCGTCAAAACGCTCCAGCTCTTTTGCATATCCCTGCGGATTGCGCCGATGGCCCCAAAGAGCGTCAAAATCCACCAGATTGACAAAGCAAAGGCCATGAAAATCCCGTTTTGCCTGCTCAATCGTCTGTTCCATTCCGTGAACAGAGCTGTCTGAATGAAAAGCCTCTGTGATTCCGCAGCCGGAAAAAATATCATTGATCTTTCCTACTGAAATCACATCAAGCCCCTTCTCCTTTAAAGCATCCAGCACTGTTTTCCCAAAGGGGGGAACTGCATAATCGTGACGATTGCTGGTTCGTTTGAATTCTCCCCGTTTTTTTCCTACATATGGACGGGCAATGACTCTTCCCACCTTCCACTCATCCCGCATCGTCAACTCTCTGGCAATTTCACAGCACCGGTACAGCTCTGCCAGATCAAAGGTTTCCTCGTTTCCGCAAATCTGAAGAACAGAGTCAGCTGAGGTATAGACAATCATATGGCCGGTTGCGATTTCTTCCTCTGCCAGCTCATTGAGAATTTCTGTTCCGCTGGCACTTTTATTGCCGATTACCTTATGACCGGTTCTCTTTTCCAGCTCCTCAATCAGCTCAGACGGAAATCCGGTCTCTGTAAAGGTAATAAACGGCTTTTCTGTCTTCAGCCCCATCAGCTCCCAGTGGCCGGTCATCGTATCCTTTCCCCGGCTCCGCTCATTCAGCCTTCCATAATAACCGGCTGGTCTTTTTACCGGCTCAACCTGACGGAGAGGATGAAGATTGGCCATGCCCAGCTTCTGAAGATTGGGAATCGAAAACTCTTCCACACAATGGGAAATGTGTCCCAGAGTATCACTGCCTGCATCCCCGTAATCTGCCGCATCCTTCGCTCCGCCTACACCAAGAGAGTCTACTACAATCAGAAATATCCGATGAAATCTTTCTTCTGCCATATCTCAATTCCTTTCTCTGTCCTTATTGCATCTGTTCCCGTCCCAGATTTTCCGGTCCAAAGCCCAGAGGAAGCAGCTCCTCCAGACGGTACTCCCGGTAATGATCCTCATCCACTGCCAGAATCACCAGAAATTCCCGGGGATTGCAGAACTCCCGCATTACCTGGCGGCACACACCGCAGGGCGAGGTATAATCCGTCAGTCTTCCGTTTTGTCCTCCCACAATGCAGATAGCCTCAAACTCCCTCTCGCCTTCACTGACTGCCTTAAAAAAAGCAGTCCTCTCTGCGCAGTTTGTGGGAGAAAAAGCCGCATTTTCAATATTGCAGCCCTGATATATCTTTCCTGATTTTGTAAGAAGCGCCGCTCCTACACAGAACCCGGAATAGGGGGAATAGGAACGCCCCATAGCCTCAATCGCCATGGCAATCAATTTTTTTCTGTCTGTCATACTCTGTTATCCTCCGGCTTTCTGCTTTTCCTGTTGACCTTTTCATATTCCTGAATTTTCCCGGCTCCTTATTCCTTTCGGACGTTTTGGACTCCCGATTTTTATCTGGCCATCTCCAGAAGCTCCTTCAGCCGCTCTACGGTAACCGGATAATGCTTATTACAGAAATGGCAGTTTACCTCAATGGTTTTTCCATCCTCAATCATGCTCTGCAGCTCCTGCTTTCCCACGCTGATCAGTGCCTTTTCAATTCTCTCCTCTGAACAGTTGCAGGAAAATGCGGTCGGAAGCTTATCCAGAATTTCCAGGCCAAAATCGCCCAGAATGTGCTCCAGAATCATTTCCGGTGTATTTCCCGCGTCAAGAAGAGCTGTAATAGAAGTAATCTCTCCCAGCCGTTTCTCCAGAGCAGAAATCACCTCTTCCGATGCTCCCGGCATCATCTGCAGAATAAATCCTCCTGCCTGCTTTACCGTATTGTCTCTCTCCATCAAAACGCCCAGAGCCACACTGGAAGGCGTCTGCTCGGAGGTGGCAAAATAATACGTCAGATCCTCTGCAATCTCACTGGTCACCAGAATCGTCTGTCCCACATAAGGATCCTTTAAGCCTATATCCTTGATAACGCTCAGAACACCGATTCCCAGCGCACCGCCTACATCCAGCTTTCCCTTTGCATTGGGAGGCAGCATCACCTCCGGATGAAAGGCATATCCCTTTACATTGCCTTTGGAATCTGCAGTAACCGTCAGGCCGCCAATAGGGCCGTCACCTTCGATCTTTAAGGTAAGAAGATCCTTCTCTCCCTTCATCATAATTCCCATCATGGCTCCTGCTGTTAAAAGCCGTCCCAGTGCCGCAGTTGCCACCGGGCTTGTATTGTGGGCGCTTCTGGCATACTCCACCAGATCCCTGGTTGTTGCCGCAAATGCACGAATCTGTCCTTCTGCTGCCGTTGCCCTGATAATATAGTCTGTCATTCTGTCTTCCTGCTGTTATAACCAGCTTTTCCTTTCCTGGATTTTATCTTTCCCTCTGTTTTCCCTGCTCCCGCACCACAAAATACAGGCGTTCACTGTCCGGTCTGGGCGGATTTTTTGTAAATGCATCATAAACTGCCACAAGCTCCATCCCCGCTTCCCGGATTGCTTTCTCCACTTCCTCCTGCTCATAGGCTCTCTGGAAATGGGTTTCCTCATACTTCCGGAACCGTCCGTCCTCCTCCCGGATAAACAGGGTCAAATCATATTCATTGATTCCCTCTTCCTGGTCAAAATAGTTTTCCCAGATAAAGCTTCCCTCATCCCGGTTCTCGGCAATGGTCTGCTCTCCCAGCAGCTCCCGGTATTTGTAAACCGTATTCAAGTCAAAAATAAACACGCCGCCCGGATCCAGATAATTGTTCGCCAGCCGAAGCACCTCCACCAGATCTTCATACCCGGTCAGATAATTCATGGAATCACAGATACTGACGATTCCTCTTACGGTGCCATACAGCTCAAACTCTCTCATATCCTGCAGAAGGTACAAAATCCCGTCCGGCTTCTCCCGCTGATGCTCCATGGCGATTTCCAGCATTTCATCAGAAAGATCCACACCGATCATATCGTATCCCTCTGCTGCCAGCAGTCTGGTAAGCGTACCTGTACCGCACCCCAGATCCAGCAGCAGTCCCTCTGTCACTCCCTGCTCTCTCAGCAGTCCGGTCAGATACTCACACCACGTCTCATAGGGAATATTATCCATAAACATATCATACACCTCTGCAAAACCGGTATATGCATCCATCTCCCTGTCTCCTTTCCCTTCGCTCTGCCTGCGCCGCCCAAAGCCGCTCTTCTTTAACCCAAACAAAGCAGGCGCACCGAATACTCCCGATGCCCCTGCTTCTTTCAGTCCGGATTCACTGTCTGACTTCCGGAACCATTATGCATTTTTGCCGCAGCACTTCTTATACTTCTTGCCGCTTCCGCACGGACACGGATCGTTGGGGAAAATCTTCTTTTCCTTGCGGATCGTACCGGAAGCCTTCTGCTGCTTGTAAAGCTCTTTTCTTCTCTCCTCGCTGAGGATAGAATCCCACTGGGGCAGCTCATACAGCCACTGTGCCTTTGCCTCAACCATGTTGTAGTACAGCTTCTCCGGATCAATCTCAATCTTAACCTGAGTATCCTCCTCCATGGTGTCGATGGGGTTCTCATATCCCTTCAGGCTCTCATTGATACCATCCAGAAATCCTGTCATAATAAGAATCTCTGTATTGTACTTCTCTGCCAGTTCCTTCACAGTACCGGTAATTACCTGAGTCGGCTCAGAAAGAATCTGCTCGTAAATTCCTTTCTCAATGGTAAAATATCCATTCCACAGTTTTTCTTTCTCTTTATCATTCAGGCCATTGCCGTATGCAAGGTTTCTCCATGTCTCTAATAATGCCATGATACGTATCCTTCCTTTTCTCTGTTATCCTGCGTATCGTAAACTACGCCTGTTCTCATAGTATATAACACTTCTCCAAAATTTGCAAACCCTTTCTTTCCCTGTTTTTCGACTGCTTTCTTGTAAACTTACTGTCCGCCGGCAGGCCGGCAAACAATCTGTTTCGTAAAACTGCGGGAAATTTTGCTCTGAAAAAGGAGCAAATCCAGCTCTGCCTTCTTAAAAATAATGATATTTTTTCCTGTTTGCCACAAAAAATCCAAGGGTAATTACCAGGGTTGCCGCCTCTGCCGCCACCACAGACAGCCAGATTCCATCCAGCTTCAGCCAGATCGGAAGGAGAAGCACGGCCGCCACCTGAAAGACCAGGGTCCGGAGCATGGAAATCATGGCAGAAACCATGCCATTGTTCAGACCGGTGAAAAAGGCTGATGCAAAAATATTAAAGCCGCTGATTAAAAAAGAAAGTCCGAACAGCTTCATTCCCTGTATGGTCATCTGACACAGCCCGGGATCATATCCCACATAGACAAAGGAAATCGGCCCTGCCAGAAGCTCCGCAGCCGCTGTCATTCCCAGTCCGACTGTTCCTGTCAGAAACAGACTTTTCCTCAGAACGCTTTTTAACTCTGCTTCATTTCCCGCTCCGTAATGATAACCCACTATGGGATTGCAGCCAATGGCATAGCCAAAATGAAATGCCGTAAACACAAAAGACACATACATAATGGCTCCGTAGGCTGCCACTCCGTCCTCTGCCGCCAGCCGCAGCAGCTGGTAATTATACAAAAGACTGACTACAGCTCCGGAAAGATTGGTCATCATTTCTGAGGAACCGTTTCCGCATGCCTTCCAGAGCGCCGGAAAATCCATCCTGGTTTTTACAAAACGCAGCCGGCTTTTGTTCTTCCTCATAAAATAAATGGTAGGAACCAGTCCGCCTGCAATCTGGCTGAGCGCTGTGGCCAGACCTGCTCCCCACACCCCCAGAGGAAACACTGCCACCAGAAAGAAATCCAGAAGACCGTTTATCAAACCTGCCATAATCGCAATTCCCAGTCCGAACCGGGGACGTTCTGCCGTAACCAGAAAGCTCTGGTAGGCATTCTGCATCATAAACAGCGGATTGGCGCAAATCAGAATTCTTCCATAGAGTACGCAGTCATCAATCAGATATTCGTCTGCCCCCAGAATCACTGCAATCTGAGGCATAAAAACAAATCCCACAGCAGAAATGACAACTCCGATTACACCTAACACCATCATCAGCATGGTAAAAATCTCGTTCGCCTTTTTTTCATCACCTGTTCCCAGCACAAACGCCGTCAGCGCGCTTCCGCCGGAGCCAAACATAAAACCGGCGGCGCTGATCAGCTGTAAAAACGGCCAGATCAGATTCACTGCAGCAAATACCATTTTCCCTGCATAGTTCGACACAAAAAAGCCGTCAATCACCGTGTAGAGAGATGTAACCACCATCATAACCACACATGGCATTACAAACTGAATCAGTCTCCGGTATGTAAAATGATCCGATAACTTTATTTCCATGAACCCCTCACCCTTTCCTCCAGTGCCTCCAGCTGACGGCGCATAAGAGAAAGAAGCAGCTCTCTTTCCTCCTCTGAAAAAGCAGCAAGCGCATCCAGTTCCGCCTGGATCAGGGGCATGATTTCCTCCTCACAGTATCTTCTCCCCTGATCTGTAAGAACAATTTCTTTCCTGTTTCCGCTCCCGCTTTCCATCCTCAGCTCTACAAAATTCATCTTTTCCAGCTTCTTCACAGCAGAATTAATGGTCTGCTTGGAATAACACCACTCTCTGCACAAATCACTCTGGGTCCATGCAGTATCCGAATCACAGATGCTGTACAAAATCCAGAAGGATGCCTCTGATAAATTCGCCCTGGATGCAGCCTGAAAATAAAAATAGTCCTGTTCCTTAAACAGCCGGTTGTATTCCGCCCGTTTTTCCAGAAGTTCCTTATCTGGCTTTTCCATTTTATGTTCTCCTTTCCTGAACCATTTTCTCCAAAAAGAAAATCCGAAATCAGACTTACCACAGTGTAAGTCCGATTTCGGATTTTGTCAAGCCGCCAGACAGCAGCTCTTCCTATCTGTATAAATATTTGGGAATTCCGTTTTCCATCACACGATCCGGCTCACCCTGAATCAGGGGCAGAGCATACTGAATAAATTCCTCTCCAATATCATTGCCGTCCCCGGTAATCCACTGAGCCGGAACGGCTTTTTCCTGATTGCACACCTGATTCACATCTACAAAACGGCATTCCATCCGATACTCCTCGCCTGGACCGGAAACCCGGGCAAAGGCAACCATTTTTCCGGTTTCTCCTCTGCATGCGCCCTTAACACCTTCCATACCGGCCAAAGCAGCCTCTTCCACATCCGTTCCGGATACAACCATTCCGGAACAGCGCTGGCTGACATTCAGTTCTACAGAACGAACCTTCACCCCGAAACGGTTCCGGACAAAATTCTCCAGCACCTTTCCGCATCCGGTCAGCATCTTATGCCCGAAATTGTCTACAGATGCCTCACTGCCATATTCACAGATAAACTTTCCATTCGAATCGGAAATTCCCTCTGATACACAGACAATGACGCAATTTCTCTTTTCCAGAGCCTGCTCCAGATCCCGGGCAAAATTCTCCAGATCAAAATTGCTTTCCGGAAGGTAAATCAAAACAGGATTATCGTCTTTCTTTTTTCTTGCCAGAACACTGGCAGCTGTCAGCCATCCTGCATGGCGACCCATCAACTCAATAATCGTTACTGCCTTCTGTTCATATACAGATGCATCAAGAACAATTTCCCGCACTGTAGATGCCACATATTTGGCCGCGCTTCCGAATCCTGGTGTGTGATCCGTCTCAATCAGATCGTTGTCGATGGTCTTGGGCACTCCGATAAACCGGATATCACTTCCAATCCGCTCTCCGTACCGTGACAGCTTGCTGACTGTATCCATGGAATCGTTTCCTCCAATATAGAAGAAATATCCGATATTTAATGCGTCCATCTTTTCAAACGCTGTTTTGTAAAAATCATCCTCCAGATTTTCCGGAAGCTTAAATCTGCAGGAACCAAGATAGGCTGCCGGTGTCAGCTTTAAAAGCTCCAGCTCCTCTCCGGAAAGCTCCTGTCCCATATCCATATAACGGTCCTGAAGAAAACCTTCCATTCCGTTGAGCATTCCATACACATGACCAATCTCATCACTATGGGCCAGAGCCTCCGTTATCACTCCATACAGGCTTGCGTTAATTACGGCTGTGGGGCCGCCAGACTGTCCTACCAATACATTTTTCATTTGTTTGTCCTCATTTCTTTCTATTTCTATTATTATTTTTTTCTCAGATAATGTATAGATTTCCTGTTCGGGGCAATACTGTAATTAGTACCAAAGAAAAAAGAAATACTTATCCTCCCCTTTTTGATCCCTTGCCTGTTGGCTTCGTGCAGCAGGCGGGGGATTTTTTGTTTCACAGGAAATGCGCCCTATTCTTCCTTCAAACGGCTGACAGCCAGGCTGAACAGGAGCATTCCCACACAGGGAACCAGAACACAGGTCATACCGGCTGCAATACCGGCTTTTTCCGATACAAGTCCAATCAGCCAGGGCATCAGAATCGCTCCGCTGCTGGCTGCCGGAAGCATGATTCCCATGCTGGTCACACTGGTCATACGGCCGGCGCTGGCCACAGCTGTAGGGTTCATGCCTGCCATGGCAGCTGCAAAAGCAAACAGAAGCACAATAGCCATAACCTGCGTCTGAGCCTGCATCATGCCAAAATAAAATACTGTGCAGAAAATCCCCATAACAATCATCGCTCTGCCTGCTTTTTTAATCGGGCAGACAAAAGCATACATCATACGCAGAAGCAGAGTTGCCGTCCACATAACGGTTACCGTATAGGCACTGAGAGAACCGCTTAGTATACCGCTTCCCTTAAAATAAGTAACCATCCATCCGGTTACGCTGACCTCCACTGCATTCTGACAGAAAATCAGACCGGTAAGGAGCCAGAACTTTTTGTTTTTTAAAAAACTCCAGTCTGTTTTCTGCTTTTCGCCTTTTTTGCTCCCTGCCATAGGAGTCATCACAAATGCCATCCACAAGGTTGCTCCCAGGATTCCCAGAACAAGCATGGGCAGCTTTCCTGAGACAGCAGCCACTGCTGAAATCAGAAAGGGGCAGAGCAGAGCTCCGAATGCGTAGCAGCTGTGCATCAGATTCATACCCTTTGTTCTGTCTCTGGAGTTGTCTCCGATTAAAATCGTGCAGGTATTGATGGTACTTCCTTTTCCCATTCCTGCCATAAAAAACGCAGCCATCAATGCCGGAATCCATCCGGTTACTCCCATAATCCCGTATCCGATTCCATATCCGGCTGTAAGCAGAACTACTGTTTTTTTCATTCCGATTTTTCCAGGCAGAGCTCCTGTGGCAAAACCGGCCAGAAGATTTCCAATATTCATCAAAGCCAGAAGCGTTCCTGTTGTCCCGTAATCAAATCCTATCTGCTCCTGCAAAAGGCTTACAATAATTCCACTGCTGATTGCACAGATTCCGCTGATAAAAAAAGCGTAAAAGCCTGCGTTTCTCTGTTTCAAATTATACTGCTGTTCCATTACACATTTTCCTCGTTGTTCTGTCATTTATTCCTTTTCGGTCCCTGAACCTTCTGCCTGACTGCTGCTCTCCTGTTTCTGCCTCAGAACCTCCACAGAAACTCCGTCATAGAAAAACTTCAGGATTTCCTCACACTTCATGCCGGACTTTGCCATCGCCTGGGCCCCGTTCTGGCTCATACCGGCTCCGTGGCCAAAGCCGCCTCCAAAGATTTGAAACTTTCCGTTCCCGGCATCCTCAACAGTCAGAAATCCGCTGGGAAGAGAGCCCCAGCCCGTTACGGTTTTTCCGTCTTTTTTCGTAATCACAAGACTTTCATCCCCCAGAGCCGCCCGGATTGCATTCTGACCACTGATGGTCTTTTCTCCTTCTGTTCCTGTAACCAGAAGTTTTTTGGCAACTCCTCCGCCGCCCCTCTCTGTAATCTGAAGTCCTGTCACTGTGCCGACTCCATCAATATTAGATGACAAAATCTCCTGACTGGTTGTCACATTCCAGCGGTAAAAGGGATAGGCCGAATCATAGGATTTTATGTCCTGATTTTTAATAAAAGCGGAAAATGCCTCATTGCTGCTTAAATCAAGGGTCTCTCTGCCCGGCTGCAGAGCCACGCTTTTCAGATAAGGCACAGATTCCGGATCGCTTCCCCACACCGAAGCATCGGAAGTGGTTCCGCAGGAGGTGGAAAAATAATAGGCTGTTATCGGCTTTCCATCATATAACAGCATTTTTCCATAAGTATCCTGGACAGCCTCCGCCGCCTGAATACTGTTTTCCGTGTTATTGTACACCTGGAAGTTCGTACTGTCGTCCACATGAGCTCCGTACCGGCTGTAGGTATTGCTCTGAAGCTGCATATAGGCATAGGTCCTGGCGCAGATCGCCTGGGCCTTCAGCGCCTCCTTCTCATAGCTTGAAGGCATTTCGCTGGGAACCACCCGCTTCAGATAATCCTCCAGATACAGCTCATTAACCAGTACCAGGCCTCCCTCACCCTCGACAATCTCCATTCTTCCTGTGTAGGAAGGGGTTCCCTGAGCCCGTTCCAGAGAGCGGACGGTAATCTCGCCTCCCGTCTCCGGCTCCAGAATCAGACGGCCATCCCTGAGCTGGCGGTCTCCCGTCCGTATGGTAAACTCCTCTCCCGCCTTCAGCCGTTTCTCCTTATCTCCCTGAATCACCTTCACAGGACCGCTGCAGACAAGGGTAAGCGTTGAATGATAAAGTCCCTGAAAGCCTTTATTCATAATCAGAACCCGGATGGTTTCCGCCTGAAACTCCCGGGATATCAAAATACCGCAGACAGCTCCCTTTGCCACAACAAATTCCTCTGTTCCGTATCCCACCAGAATGTCAGACAACTCTTTACGTTCCATTCCGCCATAGGTTTTCAGCACCTTGTATTCTGAATCCAGAGGAATTTTTCCATATCCCTCCAGCTCAATGGCATCCTCCTGAACAGAAAGCACCTTTCCGGTAATTGTCTCCGTTTTCAGGGACACCTTTTTGATTTTGCCGTCTGTCATTTCCAGGTCTGCCATGTGATTCAGAAGTTTTTCTGTTTTCGCTGTTTTTTTGCGGAAAGGAATTCTCCGCTCAATATCGCCCACATAAACCAGAAGACCGTTTTCATCTCCGTCCAGAATCCATACGTTGCGATACACCGTATCGCTTCCCATATCTTCTGTCACATGAATCATTTCACTGTCCCGGACATAAGCCTTCAGCTGATGATCCGCCAGGGGATCCAGCACAAGTCCGTAAAATGTCAAGGCTCCAAGATTGGTATGCGCAGTCCAGGCCGGTGTCCCGGCCATCGTTTCCGGCGTTGCGTAAATCAATACCTGCTCCAGCCTTACGTTTCCCTCCGGATCCATCTTTTTCAGCACAGAATCATACAGAAGCCACCACTGTTCCTCCGGAAATGGCTTTTCTGCATTCTTTTTATCTGCCCGTACCAGCCGTTCCAGAGACGGGGAAAGTTTTCCCATCATCTCTGCCGCCTCCCGGTAGGTCAGCTCCTGCAGGGCCTGCTTCTCATCAGCCGGAATCTCACTGACATCCAGCAGGCCCTCTCCGTAGAGATAATCCAGATACGGCACATACCACTGCTTCTGAGTCTCTGCCGGAAAAAAAGAAGTTTTATATTCCTTCTGCCATGTTTTCAGTTCATCCGGCGACTGCAGGGCAAGGGCTACTGATTTTGCCGCCATAGCCCTGCTGATTCCCTCCTTATCCGGTTCCTGAAACACAATCACCAGAATCAGAAGGATGACCAGAAGGGGAATCCCCACCACCCAGCCAATCAACTTGTGATTTCTCATTCAAACACGCTCCGATCACGATCTTTCTTCTTTTCGGATGTAGGTTTTCTTCTCATTGTCAATATAATCCAGTCTTTCGTAGGAGGAAATGTCAGCAGACAACTCCTTTTTCCCGAGCAGATAAGTCACAAGCTCTGTTGTCAGACGGTAGAAAACGGCAAAGGTGGGAACTCCGATGATCATGCCCACAAAACCGAAGAGTCCGCCAAACAGCAGAATCGAAAACAGCACCCAAAAGCTGGATACTCCTGTAGAGTCTCCAAGAATCTTCGGTCCCAGAATATTGCCGTCAAACTGCTGCAGCAACAGAATCAGACCGATAAAATACAGGCACTGTCTCGGACTTACCAGCAGAATCAAAAATGCACTGGGAATTGCCCCGATAAACGGCCCGAAGAAGGGGATAATATTGGTAACCCCTACAATCACACTGACCAGAAGAACATAAGGCATCTTCATAATGGTCAGCAGAACAAAGCACAGGATTCCGATAATCAGAGAATCCAGCAGCTTTCCAATAATAAATCCGCCGAACACATGATGTACAAATCTGCATTCCTCTATAAACTTATTCGCAATCTTCAGAGGCAATGCGCCGTAAATAATCATTTTCGCCTGAGTCTGAAGCTTGGTCTTCATATTCAGAAGATAAATCATGACAATCAGACCGATAAACACATCCATAACCGTATTCACAATGGAAAACAGTCCGCTGGAAACACCGCTGATAATGCTGTACATATTCGGAATCAGATCATTGGTCAGCCAGTTCTGCACATAGCCCACTGCCGTGTCATAATATGACATCACGCTGGCTTCCATCTCCGGATTGTTAACAAATATCTGCTCCAGCCACAGCTCCAGGTTGGCAATATTCGCCGGCAGAGCCTCAATAATTCCCTTGATGCTGGTAAGCAGCTGGGGAATCAGCATGGAAATCAAACCGGTCACAACAGCAACCAGCACTACAAGGCTGACAATCGTAGCTGCAAAGGAGCCCAGCTTTTCACCTGCTGTCTTTGACAGCTTCATTCTACCGGCCTTCTCCACCACCACTCTCTGAACCCGGTTATAAATCGGCGTCATCAGATAGGCAAATACTGCTCCGTAAATAATCGGTGCCAGAATCTCCCTCAGCAGCGCCATAACTCCCTCGGCCTTTTTCCAGTTAATCATCAGAAAAACCATAAGCGCTACCAGACCGCACACAAGAAATGCAGTCACGCCCCAATAAATATATTTTCTGTATTTTTCGTGATTCATACGCGCCTCCAGCAATCGTTTTTGCAATTCTATGCTGATTATAGATTACCATAAAAAGGGCAAAAGATAAAGCAGCGATTTCTCGCTGCTTTTCTCTTTTGTAATCCCGAAATGCCGGTCTTACTTATTGACGCCTAGCGATGCTAGGTGGGCAACCTCACGTAAGCTTCTGCCTTCCACTCAGAGGAGGCCTGACATCCGCGTACAAATATTGGAATCCCTGTGTCACAAATGTAGGTTCAAAATGGGTAAGGTTGTCGAACATCCCAGGAATTACGTTCTCTGTTTTTCATATAACTGATTATACAACAGCTGTGGCTGTTTTTCAAGTTCCTTTTCCTGCCACCTGCTAATTTCACAGGAAATTCATATTCTGTTTATGATTTTCTCAGATTACCGGAATACAGTCTGTACCAGAAGCATATAAAACACCGTTCCGATTCCAATGCTTAAAAGAGAGTTTCCCTTTCTCCAGTGAAGAACTGCAATCAACACTGCTGAGAGAATTTCAGGAAGTCCGTAGGGCGCTGCCGCCGGATTGATCCCCTTCAGACAATAAACAACCAGAAGTCCCATGGTTGCAAAGGGCAGTGTCTTTCCCAGATAATCTACAAATGCCGGAGTCTTTTTCCCGGCAGGAAATATAAGAAACGGAAGAAACCGGGTGATCAGTGTTCCAACCACCATTGCAGCCACAATCAAAAGCTCCCTCACTGGTATCCGGCTCATCTCTCTCCCTCTCTTTCTTCCCTTCTCTTATCCGACCCGCTCTTTCTCTGTTTCTGATAGGAAAATCCCAGAACAGCAAAAATCACAGCCATAGACGGCAGGATAAACGCATCTTTTCCAAAAAGAAGAAGACAGATCACCGATGCCCCCACACCGAGAAGCGCCGGCCTGTGTCCCTCCTTCTCTTTCCACTGTTCCACAAAAATCACAACAAACAAAGCTGTCAGAGCAAAATCCAGCCCCTCTGTGTTAAATGTAATCAGACTTCCCGCCAGAGCGCCAAAAATACTTCCGCCCACCCAGTAGCACTGATTCAAAAAGCTGATCCAGAAATAAACCCATTCCCGATCCAGTTCCGCCGGAATCTGTTCACTGCATACAACAGAAAAGGTCTCATCTGTCAGAGAATAGATGAGATAGGGGCGAAGCCGTTTTAAATTTCCATATTTTCCCAGCATGGAAATCCCGTAAAACAGGTGGCGGGCATTGAGCATCAGAGACATCACCAGAGCCGTAACGGGATGCACTGCTGCCGCAAGCATTGTAACCCCCAGATACTGGAGACTTCCTGCATAAACAAAAATACTGATCGCTGCTGTCCATCCGATTCCATATCCGTTCACATTCATCAGAATTCCATAAGCCGCTCCCAGAAACAGATATCCTACCATAACAGGAACCGTTCTGGGAAATGCGTAGTGCAGCTCCTCGCGCTTCCAATCCCACATGTTCTCTACCTCTCTGATGCAATTTCTCTCTTGCTTTCCAGCCTGGACTCCCGTATACTGATACAGGTGAAGCCTGTGGTTTCATCTGTCGTACAAAGACGGTAAACAGCTGTTCAGGTCCCGGCTTCCAGCCCGGAGCCTGCGATTGTTTTATTTTAATCATATTGATTTTATTTGTCAACCGGCAAACACTCTGCAGCTTTTGTTTTTCCCGGCTTCAGGGCTGTCAGCCGGTTCCATTCAGGAGGTATTCCATTGTCCCATTTACCAGAACTGTATTCTCATTCTCAGTGCTGCCTCTGTCCCCGCATGTGCAGAGCAGACCGCAGTACCGCATCCGGCTACTGCAAAGCCCCGGACGGCATTCTGGCTTCCCGTGCTGCTCTCCATTTCTGGGAGGAGCCATGCATCAGCGGAACCGGGGGAAGCGGAGCCATTTTTTTCAGCGGCTGCACCCTTCGCTGCTGCTTCTGCCAGAATTACAAGATCAGCCGCACACCCCGGGGGAAATCCATTTCTTCTGAGCGATTAGCCGAGATATTTTTAGAGCTTCAGGATCAGGGCGCCCACAATATCAATCTGGTTACTGCCACCCACTATCTTCCCTGGATCCTGCCTGCCTTAGACATGGTGAAGGAAAAGCTTCACATTCCTGTTGTATACAACTGCGGAGGATATGAACGTCTTGAAACCATTCAGGCACTCAGCAGCTATGTAGATATCTGGCTTCCTGATCTGAAATACTTCAGTTCTGATTTATCCCGCCGCTATTCCCAGGCGCCGGACTATTTTGCCAGAGCCTCTGCTGCTGTCCGGCAAATGATTCTTCAGACAGGAACACCTGTCTTTGATGACCGGGGAATCATGCAAAAAGGTGTGATCATCCGTCATCTTGTGCTTCCCGGGCAGAAGGAGGACTCTCTCCAACTCATCAAATGGATGGCCGAAGAGCTTCCCGAAAAACAGTTTTATATCAGTCTTTTAAGCCAGTATACGCCCTATGAAAAAAATCCCGATTTCCCGGAATTAAACAGACGGATTACCAGCTATGAATATCAGAAGGTTGTGGAGGCTGCCCTGGAAGCAGGGCTGGAGCAGGGATTTATGCAGAAACGAACCAGCGCCAAAGAAGAATACACGCCGTCCTTTGCCTATCAGGGGCTGTAGGGAAATTTAAAATCGAAAAACAGACCTGAAAAGAGGATACCAACGATTGACATCTTTGATATCCTCTCTCACTTTTCTTCGTCCATTGGACTGTACCTCTCTTTATTTTATTATATAATAAAATTTTCCTCTGCCCTTTGTTACTCTACCAATCTTCTCCACTCACTATCTTTTGTATCTTAATTGTTATCCGGTTCTGAAATATATCCCCCTCCCTATACTTTCTCGTCATATAGAAAAAACAATTCTTTTCAGTTTTTGATAACCCCTTGAAATGGATACTTCCTCTTGGTTTTTCACCTGGCAGATTTTTTTCCTTTGTTTCCATCTATCTTATTATGTAGTGGAAACGAAACTAACTATTTCGGTGGTCCGTACCTCCTTCTTTCATATTTTTTGAAATTCCCTTTCCTTCGAGAATTTCGATTGAGAACTTTTTGTTCTCTTTTTATTTCTCTCTTGTTTTGTTGTCTTTATAATACCAGATATCTCATCTTTTGTCAACACTTTTTTAAAATTATTTTTATATTATTTGTTAATTATCAAATTGTATGTAATAATTCAAATAAATTTTATATCTGATTTTTGATTATCCGCATAAACACTATACTTTCAAACAT